>JACKZZ010022937.1_pt1 | contig 36886 bp, 43 predicted proteins | sample 8027871 | NCBI WGS metagenome assembly JACKZZ01 (sample SAMN15724774, study PRJNA655200) | protist metagenome | isolation source: fluorescence activated cell sorting (FACS) single amplified genomes of... | place: USA: West Boothbay Harbor, Gulf of Maine | collected 2000-07-19
TGCCGTTAGATGGAATACAAGATAAATTAATTAACTTAAACGATAACTTAAACTTTGATGTAGCATATGAGCCTACAAAGATGGAAGACCACAAGTATGTTTTCAGAAAAGATACAGGAGAATACTTAGGTATAGTTGGTAAAGGTTTTACCTGTGCCTCACACCCTGCTTTCTTTGAAGCTATGGAAGATGTCATAAGAGACAATCGTGAAGCTAGTGATTTATATGGAGCAAAGGTTACACTAAAGAGTGCAAGGAATAATGCTTGGTCACAGGTAGATATCACATTACCCAATGTATCACACGTAATTACAACATCTAAGCATCAAACAGTTATCAACGAGAGAATAATTGGACTACATGCCATAGATGGTTCAGCCTCTAACCAAGCACACTTTGGTGCTATAGATACATACTGTTCTAATGGGCAAATTACAGGTGAGTTTAATACAATCCGTAAGAAAAACACATCGGGTTTCAATATAGAAACATTTATATGGGAACTAAAACATTCTAAGAGTAACTTTGATGCACGACAGAAATACTTACAGTCAATGGCTGATACACCTCTCAACGTAGATGGTAAAAGTTTACTTGAAAGTATAATCAAATCAGAGCAGTTAGCTAAGAAGATGTATGAGTTGTGTTGTCAAGAGATTTCTAAAAGAGGCAAAAATGTGTTTGCTTTATACTCTGCCTTCACTAACTACGCATCTTACGCAGATGAGAGAAACGGGTTTACATTGCGTAATACAGGCAAGGATACTGTAGCACAATCCATGTGGGCAAGAGAACAAAAAGTATCACAATGGATTTCCTCACCTCAGTTTAAGTCGTTGATGGCAGCCTAAAATGAAAGTTAAAACTTTAATTCAGGACTACTATTTATCCTTTGAATACAATAACTTACGAGAAGAAACTAAAGCACAATATAAGTATTTTTTAGATGTGTTTTCCAACACTTCCGTAGAAAAAAATAAAAAGCTAGGCAGTATAATGCTGTCTAGTTTGACTACAAAGATGGCTAAGTTGGCATACAATACGTGGTGTGATAGAGGAGTATCAATGGCTAATCATGTTATGTCTGTAGCTAGAGTTTTGTTGAATTATGGCATAAATATGGAGCATTGTAATCTGAATCCATTCAGTAATATTAAGAGACGTGTATCTAATAGTCGTAAAGTTGTTTGGTCTAAGAAAGACGTTATCAGTTTTCTTGATACCTGTTACTCAGACTTTAGTACGAGGAGCATAGGACTAATTGCACATATGGCATATGAATGGTGTCAAAGAATTGGCGATATGCGAGTATTAGAGTGGTCAAATATAGATTTTGAGGAGAGAAAAATGTATTTACTACAATCAAAACGTAGAGCAGAGGTATTTTTACCTATCTCAGATGAGTTACATGAGATGCTACGACAGCAGAATGATGACTACGGGTTTCAAAAGTATGTAGCACCTCGCCCAAGAGCCTACAGGGGGGCATACAAGCCCTATTCACTCACTAAGCTACCTTTACTAGCTAGAAAAGTTATGGACTCTGCAGGGCTATCTAAGGAGCTTAGATTGAGTGACTTACGTAGAACAGGAACAGTTGAAATGGTAGATGCAGGTGTGTCTATGGGTAATATTATGTCAGTAACAGGTCATGCTAATCCACAATCTGTTAAACCTTATATGAAAAATACCTTTGCTAGTGCTAATTTAGCATTAAATAAACGTAGGGGGTTGACAGAAAAAAATATCCATGGTACAAGCATTGTATATGCCGACAAGGAAGGGTAATATAATAATATGATTAATATATATACATATGTTAAACAATTAAATGTAGAGAATGGAGAGACTAAAAGATTAAATTGTCCTCTATGTAATTCTTATAAAACATTTTCTGTTACAAACAATATGGGTTCTCTTCTTTGGAATTGCTACAAGGCTAGTTGTAATACAAAGGGTAGTTCTCGTGTACGTCTAAGTGTTGATGAGATACGTGCCATACAAAACAAACAGGTAAAGACAAAAGAAACTACATTTAGTTTGCCTGACTTTGTTGTGCCTCACAGATACAGGAAAGAAGTTATGAATTTTTGTGAGTTATGGAATTTAGATGTAGACAAAGTTGATTTGTACTATGATGTAAAAGATAGCAGAATAGTATTTCCTATCAAAGAAGATGGAGTAATTGTTGATGCTACAGGTAGGTCAATCTACAATAAATTACCTAAATGGAAAAGATATGGTAATTCGGACTTGCCTTATACATTTGGTAGTGGTAGTATCGCAATCGTAGTAGAGGATTGTATTAGTGCAGTCGTTGTTGGTAATGATGTATATGTTGGGTTAGCTGTGTTAGGTACGTCATTATTAGATTCCCATAAACGATTCCTTTCACAATTCTCTACTATCATAATAGCACTTGACCCTGATGCGTTACCCAAAACACTAGCTTTCGCAAAAGAGTTGAGAGGATATGTCAAGGATATTAAGATACTTAAATTGGCAGACGATTTAAAATATCGTAAGTCTGTTGACATGGACAACCTAATAAGTTTAACCCAAAAGGAGACACAGAAATGGAATTAGCATTAATAAGAAGTCTCATGGATAAATCTTTCTATGATGACCACAGAGGGGCAAGATGCCCTGATAGATTGTTTAGTAAAGATACGAGAAAAATAAAACAAGCTATTGATACTGCTATGAGTAGGTATGAACGTAATGTAACACCTGATGAGATAGAAGCATTGTTTATGTCAAGTAATCCAACTATGACTACTGCACAGAAACAAGCATACAGTTCTTTATTCAGACAAGTTAAGAATGAGCAACCTATGGGAGCAGATGTAGCACAAGAAGTCTTGTCAAAATTATTTCAACAAGTTGTTGGAGAAGATATTGCCAACATAGGATTTGATTATGTAAATGGTTCTCACTCAAGCTTAGAACCAATACGTAATATACTTGAAATGTATGGAGATGATTTTACACCTAACCTTAACGTGGAGTGGGATGATATGGATATTGATACACTATTAGCAAAGAATGATTTAGAAGCTAGATGGACATTTAACGTGCCATCTTTAACAAGGCAAGTTGAGGGCATTAATGCAGGACACTTGATTGAAGTAGGGGCAAGACCCAATACGGGTAAGACTTCTTTTCATGCAAGTTTGTTAGCAGGTCCTAATGGTCTAGCAAGACAAGGTGCGAGTTGTATCATCTTGTGTAATGAAGAAGGTAGTCATAGAGTTGGTGCAAGATATTTAACTGCATCTACAGGTATGACCATGAGAGAAATAAAAGCAAATCCTACGAAGGCTCGTGATTTGTACGAACCCATTAAGAAAAATATTAAGATAAAAGATGCGACAGGCAGAGACATGTCATGGGTTGAAAGTGTATGTAAATCTTATAAGCCTGACATTGTTATTCTTGACATGGGAGATAAGTTTGCACGTACTGCAGGTTTCGCTAGGGCAGATGAAGCATTAAAAGCTAATGCAATACATGCTCGTATGATTGCTAAAGAACATCAATGTGCAGTCTTTTATATGTCACAACTATCTGCTGATGCAGAGGGTAAGGTGTTATTGAATCAAAGTATGATGGAAGGTTCACGTACAGGTAAAGCTGCTGAAGCTGACTTGATGATACTGATAGCTAAGAACCCACCAAGACAAGATGCTGAAGAAGAAGATTTACAAAGGCATTTAAATGTGGTAAAAAATAAACTTACAGGATGGCATGGTGTTGTCCATTGTAATTTGAATTACCAAGTAGGAAGGTATGAAGTATGAAATTAACACTTGATGTAGAAAATACTGTTACTCATCGTGATGGTAAGATGCATCTTGACCCATTTGAATCTACCAATAAACTTGTCATGGTTGGTTGCTTAACAGATACAGGTAAAGAGTATTTGTTTCGTGATAACTTTGATGGAGTACAAGAATTATTGGATGAATCAACTATACTTATAGGACACAACATTGTTCACGACCTTATGTGGTTGTGGGAGTGTGGCTTTAAATATGATGGTCCTGTCTTTGATACGATGTTAGGCGAGTATGTTTTACAACGTGGTCAGAAACAACCATTGTCTTTGGAAGCATGTGCTGAAAGATATGAACTAGAGACTCAAAAACAAGATACTCTAAAAGAGTATTTTAAAAAGGGTGTAGGAGTTGATGAGATACCACCCGAAGAGCTATCAAGTTATTTGTCTGCAGATTTACATGCAACACAACAGTTATCTGACATGATATATAGAAAACTAAATACTGTTGAGTATGCATCTTTGATGGATACAGTTATCTTAACAAACAAAGTTGCAGTTACTTTGGGTAGAATATATCAGAGAGGATTCAAGGTTGATGTTTCTAAGCTTGATGAAGTTAGAGTTGAGTTTGAAAAAGAAAAGCAACAGATTGAGGGAAGGCTAAATGAACAGGTAAAGTATCTAATGGGTGATACACCTATTAATTTAAATAGTCCTGAACAGATGTCTTGGGTTATCTATAGTAGAAAACCTATAGACAAAGCAATGTGGGCAAACAACTTCACACCATATATGGATGTGCAAGAGTATAAAGACAAAGTAAAAGAGTACTCTGATACATTGCACAAAACACAGGCAGTAAAATGTTATGAGTGCAAGGGAGAAGGTTACATAAGAAAGGTAAAGAAAGATGGTAGTTTATACTCTAAGCCAAACAGGTGTAATAATTGTAATACTTATGGCTACTTATTTAATGCTACGAAACATGTAGCAGGGCTAAAGTTCTCAGCACCCAATGCTAAGTGGATTAGTGCTAATGGTTTTACAACTAATAAAGCATACTTAGATATATTACGTAATGTAGCTAAGAAGAATAATTTAACTGATGCTGTAAACTTTCTAACTGACTTACAAAGATTGTCTGCATTGGATACTTATTTATCATCTTTTGTTGAAGGCATCAGTACACATGTGAAATCAGATGGCAGGTTGCACGTTAGATTGCTTCAGCACAGAACTTCAACAGGTAGGTTTAGTGGTGCTGACCCTAACATGCAAAACATGCCTAGAGGTGGTACATTTCCTGTGAAGAAAGTATTTGTATCACGTTGGGAAGGTGGAAAGATATTGGAAGCTGACTTTGCACAGTTAGAGTTCAGAACGGCTGCCTACTTATCACAAGACAAAATAGCAATGAAGGAGATTAACGATGGTTTTGACGTACATTCATACACTGCTTCTGTCATTACGGAATCAGGTCAGAAGACTTCTAGGCAAGAAGCCAAAGCCCATACCTTTGCCCCTCTATATGGAGCAACAGGATTTGGGAGAACGAATGCTGAAGCAAAATATTATGAACAGTTCACACAAAAATACAAGGGAGTTGCATCATGGCATTCCCGATTGGCTAAAGAAGCTTTAGAAACACGTATGATAACAACCCCATCAGGTAGGCAGTTTTTATTTCCTGATGTTGAGAGAAGAATGAATGGAACTGTTTCACATTTTACACAAATAAAAAATTACCCTGTACAAAGCTTTGCGACTGCAGATGTAGTGCCATTAGTTTTAATAGAAATAGATAAAGCACTTGACAGGTATAATTCTTGTGTGGTAAATACTGTACATGACTCTATAGTAATAGATATTCATCCACATGAGACAGAAGACGTATTGAATATCATTCGCAATATGAATAGGACATTGAATAACTTGATAAATATAACATTTAAAATTGATTTCAACGTACCTCTTTTATTAGAAGCGAAGATAGGAGATAATTGGCTTGACACAAAAGACGTGTCGTGATATAACTAGGATTCTTTTGAAAGGAGAAAATATACAAATGAATGAAATAACAACTATTAATACAGATAATTACGCAACTATGGCGAAAGCTATGGGTTTGCCTACTGCATCTGTTGACAAGAAGACCAATGTACTAAATAGGTTTAGACTTTGGCATCAAGCTACTATGGGCACAGATACAAATAGTCAAGGTAAAAAGATAATTACTGAAGTTGTTGAGGGTGGCTCATATAGGCTAGAAGAAGTTGGAAGCCCTTCCACTTTTTACTTTTCTAAGAAGGTTAAGTTTAGACCCTTTATGCAAAGATTTATGTACAAAAAGTACGTTGCCTACAAGAACCCTAAAGAAGGAGAAAAGAAGGGCTACTATATAAACTCTGTTTTATCTGACAATCTAAATATAGATTTAAAAGATGATGCAGGAACATTTAACTGTGGTAAACCTGCAGGGTTCGTAGAAGATTTTCAGTCTTTGCCTGACTCTGTAAAGCAATCCATACGAGATGTAAAAAGATTTAGAGTTCTTTTTGGTACAGTAACATTATTGCAACCTATAAAAGCTTCTGATGGTAATGAAGTAGAGAAAGAGTTAGCAAGCTTTCCTGTTATTTGGGAAGTTAGCAATAACACAGACTACAAAGCTTTAGGTAATGTATTTAGTAAATTTGCCCAAATGGAAAGGCTACCCTTACAACATAATATAGATTTAGGCGAACCTGCTCCACATAAAGGTAATAATGGTAGTACATTCTATACTTCTAGTGTAGGTTTGGATTTAACAAATAAGTTAGATATATCCGAAAATGACCATAAGTTATTTGGAGATTTTATGGATTGGATTAAGGTTCATAATGATACTATAAATACTAAATGGAGTGAAGCAGTAGACGAAAGACAAAATGAAATATCAGAAGATGATATGAAAACTGTTGATAGCTTCATAGACGTGGATATGGAATCACAAAATGCCTAATCCTACTCACCCTGCAGAACTGTTAGTGCATCAGTATATGTCTGATGCATTAAATGGTAAAACAATAATGCCTGACTCTGTAATAGAACAGGTAGGCAAAGATGTAATGGATGCACTAAAAAAGCAGTTCGGCAGTGGGGGTAGCCGTAAAGACTTTAGGTTACGTATGTCAAACTTAGGTAGACCTACTTGTCAATTGTGGTTTGAGAAAAATAAACCTGAGCTTGCTTCAGTTAAGCCTAACAACTTTATGATGAATATGATGTTAGGTGATATTGTTGAAGCAGTATTCAAAGGTTTACTCAAGGCATCAGGAGTTAAATATGAAGACCCTGAAAATGTAGAATTAGAAGTTGATGATACAAAAATAAATGGTACTTACGATTTAGTTATTGATGATGCAGTTGACGATATAAAGTCTGCTTCAAGTTGGTCTTACGACAATAAGTTTGAATCTTTTGAAACATTGAGTGAAGGTGATGCCTTTGGTTATATAGCACAATTAGTTGGTTATGCTAAAGCTTCCAATAAGAAAGTTGGTGGTTGGTGGGTAGTCAACAAAGCTAATGGTAAGTTTAAATACGTATCAGCTAGAAACGTAGATGCTACAAAAGAGATGAACAAGATTAAAGCTACAGTTCAAAAGGTTAAAGAAAATAAATTTGAACGATGCTTTGAACCTGTAGAAGAAACATTTAGGGGTAAACCTACAGGCAATAAAGTCTTAGGAACTAATTGCAGTTTCTGTGACTATAAAAATTCTTGTTGGGAAAACTTACAAGAGTTACCATCTGTAATGTCCAAGGCACAGTTCCCTAAAGTTGTGTCCTATGTTGAGTTAAGAAAGGAGTACGTAAATGAGCAAGTCACTTGACGAACTAAAAGCCAATATAGAAGAAATGGAAAAGCAACTAGCTGAAGCTAAAAAAGAATATCGTGAAATGCGTACAGCAGGTTTGCGAGATGCTATAGAAGCTAGGAAAGCAGCCGATGAAGCAGTAAAAGAAGAGCTAAAGAACTTAGGTTATTCTAATACTTATTCATATAGTAATCCATTTATTTCTTGGCGAAACTTCTAGGTGTCTCCTCATAAAATAAGAAGAGATGCTATAAAGCATGGGTATAGGAGTGGCTTAGAGCATAAGTTGTCTCTATATCTTGATGAGTTAAAGTGTAAATACTTATACGAAGAAATCAAGATTGAGTGGGAAGACTTATCCTACCGCACCTATACCCCTGACTTTGTGTTGAACAACGGTATCATTATAGAAACAAAAGGTAGGTTTCTAGCACTTGATAGACGAAAACATCTAGCCATTAAAAAGCAACATCCAAAGTTAGATATAAGATTTGTATTTACAAATAGTAGAAACAAACTAAGAAAAGGTGCTAAGTCTACATATGCAGAATGGTGCATTAAATATGGCTTTAGGTATTATGACAGGATTATCCCTGAAGATTGGTTGAAAGAAAAAGGTAAAAACAAACATCCTAAGTTTATAAAATTTATGGGTACAAAAGTAAGGAGAAAGTAATGAAAAACAACAAAGGAAATAGGTTTTATATAGAAGTAGTGCCTGAAATTACGGATGACGGTGAATTTACGGACAACTTTTATTTACAAATATTAGCGAGTCCAACCACTATATCTAAAGATAGTTTTGAAAGAGTAGAACAGATATGCCAATTAGGTTGTGCGGCATTAAGTTTAATGCAAGAAGATGACGAGTTCAAAGAAACTTTGTATGATTTTATGATGTCACCTCAAGCAGGTGATAATGACAATCAATTATTAAAGCCAACCGTAGTAGATGTTACAGAAAATATAATAACTTTAAACTTTAATAAAGAAACAAAGCATTGACTTATGTTAATAAAAAGAGTACAAAAGATATGAGACACTTAGAATACATGGCTTACCGAGCAGAAGAGGAGAGAAAAATGCAAGAGGAAGATATGGTCAATAGTCCTGCTCATTATAATAAGGCAGGTATTGAAACTATTGATGCTTTACAAGCAATGCTTACTAACGGATTTGACTATTACCTACAAGGTAACATAGTTAAGTACTTATGGAGATACAGATACAAGAATGGTGTAGAAGACCTCAAGAAAGCACAGTGGTATCTGAATAAACTTATTGAGGTCTATGATGGTAAAAGTTAATATGATGATATCAATGAAGGTAGACCCTGAAGAATATCCCATACCTTCAGACGGAAGATTAGACGAAGAAATAGAGGATTATATAACCGATTTAATACACGAGATAGAAGGAATAAAAATCACGAACATGAGAATTACAATGGAGAACAAAGATTATGATTAACAATTATTTACCCACAGATTACCAAAACTTTATAGCACTCTCTCGCTATGCAAGGTGGAAAGACGACGAACAAAGAAGAGAGAATTGGGGAGAAACAGTAGGTAGGTACTTTGATTATATGGCTACTCATCTAAAGGATAATTATAAGTATGACTTGACCAAAGCACTGAAAGAAAAACTATCTACACAAATAATGAACTTAGGTGTAATGCCTAGTATGAGAGCATTGATGACTGCAGGACCTGCCCTAGATAGATGTCACGTAGGTGGTTATAACTGTAGCTACATACCTGTAGATAGCCCACGTTCCTTTGACGAGTGTATGTATATTCTTATGTGTGGTACAGGTGTAGGCTTCTCTGTTGAAAGAGAAAGTGTAGATAAACTACCTGTAGTCAATGAGCACTTTGAGGACAGCACTACTATCATCACTGTGGCTGATAGCAGACCCGGTTGGGCAAAGGCATTGAGAGAACTTATTGCTATGTTATATGTAGGGCAAGTTCCAAAATGGGATGTATCTGAGATAAGACCTGCAGGTGCTAGACTAAAAACATTTGGTGGTAGAGCATCAGGACCCGCACCTTTGGTTGAACTATTTCAGTTCTGCATACAGAAGTTCAAGGGTGCTAAAGGTAGAAGACTATTTCCTATTGAATGTCACGACATTATGTGTAAGATAGGTGAGGTTGTAGTTGTAGGTGGAGTACGTAGGTCTGCTCTCATCTCTTTGTCTAACTTAGGTGATGACCAAATGAGACACGCTAAGTCAGGTCAATGGTGGGAGAATGAAGGGCAGAGAGCACTAGCCAATAACTCTGTAGCATTTAAAGGTAAGCCTGAGATGGGTACATTCATGCGAGAGTGGACATCATTATATGAATCTAAGTCAGGTGAACGTGGTATCTTCAACAGGCAAGCAGCCAAAGTTAAGGCATCTGAGAATGGTAGACGAGAGATTGAACACGAGTTTGGTTGTAATCCTTGTAGTGAAATCATACTTAGACCATATCAGTTCTGTAACCTAACTGAAGTAGTATGTAGAGCTACAGATGACTTAGCATCTCTAACAGAGAAAGTACGTATGGCTACTATATTAGGCACATTACAATCTACTCTTACTAGCTTTAAATATTTACGTAAGATATGGAAGGATAATACAGAAGAAGAAAGATTATTAGGAGTTTCCCTAACAGGTATCCTAGATAATAATATATGGACAGAAGAAGTTCTCTCTATACTAAGAGAAGTAGCAGTAGAAACTAACAAGAAAATGGCTAAAGACTTAGGTATACCACAGTCAACTGCTATCACTTGTGTAAAACCTAGTGGTACAGTTAGTCAATTAGTTGACAGTGCTTCAGGTATTCATGCTAGACACAATGACTACTACATCAGAACTGTACGTGGTGATAACAAAGACCCATTGACACAGTTTATGAAAGAGAGTGGTATACCAAACGAGCCTTGTGTTATGAAACCTGATAGCACTACTGTGTTCAGCTTTCCAATGAAATCACCTGAAGGTGCAGTCACTAGAACACAGATGTCAGCTATTGAACAGCTAGAGTATTGGCTTATGTTCCAAAGACATTGGTGTGAGCACAAGCCTTCTGTTACTGTATCTGTAAAGGAAGATGAATGGATGGATGTGGGAGCATGGGTGTATAAGAACTTTGATGAAGTATCAGGCATATCCTTCTTACCATTCAGTGACCACACATATGCTCAAGCACCTTATCAAGACATCACTAAAGAAGAATACACTGAGTTGTTTAGTAAGATGCCTATGTCTATTAATTGGTCTAAATTAGCAGACTTTGAGAAGGAAGATACCACTAGTGGTGGAAGAGAACTAGCTTGCACCGCAGATGCTTGCGAAGTAGTTGACTTGACATCTAATTGATGTTAGAGTCAGCAGAGTTGTTATGGTGGCAGTGGTGGTTATTAATCGCTATTTCCATCAACACAACTATAAACTTAATAGTGTTCTTCAAAGGTAGAAAGTTGCATATAAGAGAGTTTCTGCACTTGAAGCCTAAAAGAACTAAACCTTTAACTCCAAGAAAGGAGAAATAATATGGATGTACTAGAACCTTGTATAGAAGATAGAAAAAAGTTTGACATAGACTTAGAATATGGAAAGGTAAGGGAACGTCATGTTGCAGATATGTTGCAAGACAAAAAGATAGAAGTTAAAAGTGAACGGGGTATGTGGCAGAATACAGGCAACATAGCTATAGAATATGAAAGTTACGGTAAGCCTAGTGGTATAAATGCCACAGAAGCTGACTATTGGTTTCATAACCTTTGTGTAGGAGATGATACTTTTTGCACATTAGTCTTTAAAGTAGATTCTTTAAAACAAATAATAGAGAATCTTGATTATAAGAGAACTGTTTCAGGTGGAGACCACAATGCATCAAAGATGTATTTGTTAAACTTACAGAAGCTATTCTCATCTGATGTAATAAAATCATTTAAAGGAGTATAAAATGAGAGACATGATATTAAACGCAATAAAAACTAAGATGATAGGGCAGATGAATGCTCATATAGCTAATGCAGAGGTTATGCTAAATAATCCCGTTGGTGCAAGAGACAGAGCAACTGTGATAGACACGATTGAGAAAGAATTGTCTGCTTTAGAACATCTTAATGGAAGACTTAATGTACTAACTAAATACTTTGAAAGGAGTAACGAGAATGCAATTGAAAAGAAAACGCAATCCAAATCTAAGTAAGTATGATGCACCTTTAAAGATACAATTCACTAGAGGTATATCAGATTTTAAAAGGGGTAAAGTGAGCAATCCGTTTCACCCCAATACGATGCAAGCGAGAGAATGGGAGAGAGGCTTTAATCTCTCATATCTCCAACGATTAGAAAGGGTCAAAAAAGATGAATCTAGAAGAAGAGGCGAGAAAATTCATGCAGGATAAATTAATAATACAAGAAGTAATGACTGCTGAGTTTTATGAAATGAAAGCATCACAGACAGCTATCTTCCCTAAGAATCAAGCCCTAGAGTATTTAGCTCTAGGGTTAACTAGTGAAGCAGGGGAAGTAGCAGGTAAAGTAAAGAAACTTATACGTGATGGTGAGGATATGGAAGGCTATGAGTTGAAGAAGATTGCCATAGCATCAGAGATAGGTGACGTACTTTGGTACTGTGCTATGATGGCTAAAGAAGTAGGTGTTCCATTGAATGAGATTATGAAAGAGAACTTGAAGAAGTTACACAGTAGGAAGGAACGTGGAACATTATCGGGTTCAGGAGACGATAGGTAAACTACTTTGCTTGTTTACTAACTGTAACACCAGATACGGTTGGTCTAGTGTAAAACTGATAAAGCTTTGTGTCACTTTCTTTTAATCTTTCCAAGATAGAAAATGCTCTTACAAAAGCATCATCTTCTGCTATATTTCCAGATATTGTATCAGATGATTCTGACCAACCATCTCTTTTCAACTCTTCTCTATACCTATAATTCAAAAACTTTTGTGTATCTTTAGGTAAATCATAAAATTTAGCTTTGTGTACACGAAGAACCTCTTCTTCATTGGGTGCTGATTTAGGGTCTAAAACTCTTTCTCTTGCCATTTGTCTAAAATGATGTATTTTATTTTTTAGATTTAATCTCTTTTCAAAATCAGTCTTTATACCAGTTATATATTCATCACTTCTTACATAAGAAGAAATTTCATTTTCTACATACTCCGCCATAAACTTTTTAGCTTTATTTCCTAAACTACTATCTAGTTTTATTTTTCTAGGTGCGTATTCAAAAAAATCTAAATTTAACCTAGTTAATTCTTTTTCAACTAAAGTTTTTTCTTCTTGCTCAGACAAACCCAATGATAACTTTAATAGTGGATTAACCATTGTTGTTCCACCCGACCTAGTAGGTCTTTCTGAAACCCCCGTTCTATCAGGTCCAACTCCAGTGTATCCTAATAATCCATCAACTTCAGGGTCAGTGGTCTGAGGAAATGAACGTGTAGCTTGTTTCATAAAGTAGCCAAACAAACTAACATCTGTATTGTCAGGAACTTTCCTAAAATCAGGGTCAATAGTAGCTACCAAATCTTTGATAACACCTGCACCAACAGTAACGGTATTTATGGAATCTGCCAAAAACCTAACCATAGGCTCTTGCCATCGTTCTTCAGACATATTAATTCCGTTTAAACCCATATCTAAAGCAGCGTCTATAAATTGTAACCCTGTACCACCTCTACCCTGACCGCCTGTTAATGCGTATACTAAATCCCTGCTTGAGTAACCTACATCTTTTGCTATACGAGGATTTTGTTTTATTAGAGTATCAAATTCCATATCTCCTATATTAATTTTATATGTAGTAGTATCTAAATTTGGCATGAGTTTATACAAGTAATCAGCCGCTACAGCAAATGCAGAAAAAGGACCTAAGTTAGCACGGGCATCATAATACCCATTACTTTTTAAAGGACCCATTTGTGGTGTGTTATATTCAAAAGCAGTAGTGTTTTCGTCACCTAAGTTAGCTCTCATTTGTAACATAGCATATAAAGTAACCAAACCACCTATTTGTTTGCCAAATCTTTCTGCTGTATCTGTTTTATTTAATATACCTGCTGTATTTATCATGCCCAACACAGGGGTGTGTTCATATATAAATCTAAATTGATTTACTAAGTATCTAGGAAATGGGGTAACAAATGAACCCGGAACTGTAGAACCCGCCCTTATGATATAATCAAATGTGTCGTTAGCAAAACCACCCTTACCTCTAAACTTACCTGTTTGATAGGTAAAGTCTAAAGCTCTGTTTGCTGCTTCTGATATAGCTTTAGGGTCTATGCTTCCAAACTTACCAGAAGTCAAAACGTCTTCTAGTCTTTGACCCGTGTTTCTTTGAATAATAGCATCCAATTCTCTAGAAAATATAGCACGTTTAAACATGTTATCACTCATGGTATTTAGACCATTTAAAAATCTAGCTACCCCTACAAGACCACCATTTGTGCTTGTTGCAAGACCCACATCTCCCATTTCTCTAAACAATTCTTTTGCTTGTTCTGACCTTCCGAAAGCAGGGTCTTTGAATAATCTAACTAAGGCTTCTGTTTTATTACTAGTCATGCCTAAAACTAAATCTTTTAAAAAAACAGCCTGTCTTGCATTTCTTAATTGAGCTACACCTGTGCGAACTGCTATATCTGCTTCGTCTTTAAGTACTTTATCAGAAGCGTTTTTAATCTTACTAATATTACCCTTTGCCACATTATACAAACCTGCACCTAGATTGTCCAAAGCATAAACGTAATTACGCATATAACCATTAGTAGTATTACGTGCAGTAGTTGCAAGTTGTATGGTCATCATTCCAATACGTGCTTTGTTTAAATGGGTTATGCCTTTTCCTATAGAACTCATACCAAAAACAGCTTTGTCATCTAAAGCTTTTCTAGCCTTAGAAGTAAAGTCACCCATCTCATACAGCTTGGCATCTATTTCATTCATTTTTTTAAACAACTCTTTTTGTTGTTTTTTAAGTATACCCTGACCTCCTAAAACCTTACCTGCACGGGATATTTCTTCTGCATATAAATAACCAAGTTGCTCAACCGTAACATTATGGTCCTTTAATACCTTACCTAACATATCTGGAGATATACCACCATCTGTTATACCCCTAGTGATACGAGAACTAAATCTTTCTTCTAAATCTTCCTTACTACCTTTTACAACTTGTGTGCCATCCTCTTTGAATCTAGGTGGTATCAAGTGGTATACTCTAGCACCTGCTGCGGCTATATTTTCTAAATGCTTTTCATCCAAAGACAAATTCATGCCTTTACTATTAACACCCCAAACTTCCTCTTTCGTTAGTTCTTGTTTAAGTTTCTTACCTTCAGCTAGTTCTTCAGGAATAGTTTCTGCAAGAGACAATTTCTTATTTAGTTCTTTAGCTGAATCTTTTACCGCTTTTAACTCTGCATCAGTCAGACCTTTAGCTTGACCCAAAAATACTTTTTTAGTATAGTTATTGTTAGCATCTAGGATAGCTTTTTTTTGTGCTTTAATTGTATTAATAGCAACCTTCTCTGCCTCAAAAGAAGATAGAGCTTGTTTTGTTCCTGTAATCCCACCAATAGTACCACTAGCGATAGTGCTTATAGCAGTACCAATTCCTACATTAGTCCAATCTATTTCATCTTTACCTTCTATTGTTTCTACACGGGTTTTTTCTTGTGCCGCAATTGTCCCAGCACTTGCCGTAGCATCAACTGCTACAGAACCAGTTGCTCCACGCAAACCTCCTTGTTTTAAAGCTTGGCGAATACCAAATTTAACACCTTGTTGAGCTGCTAGTGCACCTGCTTTTCCTGCACCAAATGTAAAGATACCAGCATAAGTAGAAGGAGCAGTAAATACTCCACCTAAATAATCTTTAGCTGCTTCCCAACCTAAATCTGAGTCCATTCTATCAAAGGTATTCATGAGCCTACCCATACGCTCTCTACCCTCATCATCAGTTTCAGTTTGAGCATAAATTAAATCACGAGAAGCAGTGTATTCATTTACATTTTGATAACGAAAATGTTCCATGTAAGCATTGTAAGCATCTTCTGGGTTTAAAATCTCATCTGCTTTATATCCACCTCTATCAATTAAAAAAGTTTGAGCATCTTGTATAAACTGCTCATTTTTTAACAGCTTGTCTTTTGTTAATTCTTTTTTATCTAAGTTAGAATAGTTTTCTACAGTAGACACTGCCATTTTTTATAAACCCTTGTTTCTTAATTCTTTGTTTAACTCAGCTAATGCTACAGAATCTGCAGCAAATTTTTTCTTTGCGTTTAAAATAGCAAGTTGTTGAGCACTACCTGATGAAGCTACTATGTTAGCTATAGTACTAGGAACTTGAGATTTTAAATCTACTGTTAAAGAACTTGTTATTTGTTTATTTTTTGAACCAATATTAGATTGACTACTTGTTCCTTGAGTAAACAGAGTTTGGTCACTTAATTTTATAAAAGGTTTACTAAAAGCATCGGTTGCTGTTTCAATAACAGGCACTAAGTTTTTAGTTATAGCATTAGTTAGAGCCAAGTTAATGTCTACAGGATTTATATTATGTATTTTTCTAGCTTCTTGTGCAAACTTATTTAATTCAGCAGTTTTTTCAAGAGCATGTTCATACAGGTTTAAAGAATCTTTAGTAGTTTTAAAATTTGCATAAGCATCATACGAACCTGCAATACCATGAACACTCACAAAATCTTTTTCTATTTTTTTACCAAGAGCTTTTATTTCAGAATCACTATATTCAGACCTCTGACTATTCACAAAGGTTAAGTAATTAGCATCTGCTGTTATCTTGATACGAGAAGCTTTGTCCGTATCTCCATTTTTTAAAAAGTTATCAGCAACACCCATAAGTCTAGTATACTCTTGTTTTGGGTTAAGATTATAACCAATTTCATAATCTTCTATATCATCTGTAGCAGTCAAAGCTTCAGGAATATTCTGTAATGACGCTGTTGTTAATTTTCCTACCGTAGCATCTGTTTCTTTCATTACTGCTTTTTGTATCCAATTTTCACCGCCAAACATTTTAGATATACCGCCACCTACACCTTTCATAGATTCACCACTACCCATTTTAATTGGAGGTGTATAAAAGTTAGCTAATTGTTGGACTGTAGGACTAGCTCCAACCCTTTGAGATAATTTAAAAATTTGACTAACGGGTTTACCACCAGCCTGTGCCTTGGTATACAAACTATTTATTATAGATGTACCTTCATCATATCCAAATTTATCTAATATGTATTGTACATTATCTGTTCCACCTGCTTTTTTAGCCAACCCTTTTAATTCACGTAAATACTTTTGATTATCTTCTCTAAAACGAGCCTCTTCTGTCTCTCCTCTAGCAATTCTTTTTTCAGCTAATTTAGATTTAAGTTGATTATCACTTGCTAAATACTTTTTAACGGATTCGTCAGCACTTCTAGCAACACCTGTTATTAAACCTTGTAAAAAACTCATATTTCTCTCCTAGCCATTAAACCCTTTGGTTGCTCTTCTGTTATAGAATTTTCAGAAGAAAGGTTTTCTATTTCAATTTCTTCTCTCTGTTCTTCTGGTAAGATGTCTTCTTGCTCTTCCTCATTATCCATTTCCTTTTTTAATTCATTTAAAGCTCTAGCTATAGTTGTTTTATTAGGTTTATCTTTTGTCTCATTTTCTAAGCCTGAATCATATTTAACATCATTCTTATCACCAATAAGCATCATCATTTCTATAAGAATAGGAGTAGCTAATACACCTGTATCAGCACTGTGTTTCCCTTCCATAACACCAGATAACTGCATAGTACTTGCAATTACAGTCAATGGCACATCCATTTCCATTACATTTAATAAAGATTTTTCAAAATCTTCTGATGCCATTCTAGTCACATAGTAATCTATAACCTCATCAATCGTAGTATATTGAGGTGGTCTTTGCCAAGGTCTAGCCCCTAGCTCATGTGTTAATGACATACCCGCAACTGGAGCATCTAATTTAGGTTCAAGCATTATTTCCATTAATTTTATTCCTAGTGTTGTTCAATAAATCCCAACTTTCTTTTACAGTAAGTACAGGTTGTTTATTTTTTGATTCTTTTTTTCTCATAAAACTTTTAACAGGAGACAATAAACCACTAGTTTTGGTTTTATTTTCTTCTTTTGGCACTGGTAAATTTCTTAGTGCATGATATATATTTTTGCTATAATTGTTTATCATATTACTTTATCCATAAATCTTTTTAATATATTTTTAATGGTAGGTTTATTCTTTATAAATTTAGCAAAGGATTCACCATAGTTTAAATATAACCAATGTAACCATCGAGGTGAATCGTCAAGCATCCAATACCTAAATTTAACCCATCTCAAATCAGATACACCATAAACTTCTCTAGCTACCCAACAAAACTGTATGGCAGCTGCTCCTAATGTACCAATTAATCCACCAACTGCAGAACCTGCATTTGATGATGCTTGTCTTCTAGAGGCAGCATCTTGTTGGTCTGCTGTTAATTGTGCTTCAGCTAATGTAGCAACTCTATCCAATTCATTCTCTGCTGATGTCCATGCCCATTCCATGCTATCAGCATAATACTGCCATAGATTCTCATAAGAGTTTCTAGATATATCAAGTAATGCGTTAGCATTTAATTCGTTAGCACGATTAATAGAAGCAGTATCTGCTGTAGCAATCTGCCTTCTCCATTGAGCATTAGCTTGAGAGATGATAAGTTGATTTTGTGCATTAAATTGGTCACGTTGATTGTTTAGTTCAGCATTAAATCTTTCCACGGTATTTGCTTGACCTGCGTTGAACTGTCCTTGAGCATTCGCTTGAGTTGCATTAAACTGAGCTACTTGAGATGCCAAGCCCTGAAAGAATTGGTCTACTTGATTCTGACTAGAAGCATTAAATTGTCTAGCGGCATTTGTAGCAGCTTGGTCAGTAAACAAAGATTGTGTTCTTTGCTGTGCCTTAAATAAATCTGTTTGTTGCTGATTAGACAAATTAGCCATATCCATCTGCAAGAAGTTTTGAGCATTTTGAACAGCAGACTGTTGTCTGTTGTTTAGGTTGGACATATCTAAGTTAGCTAATGCAGATGCTTCAGCCATAGTTAATGCTTGTCTATTTGACAAGTTATTTAGGTTCATAGTATTTGCTGCTCTACTATTCTCTAGGGCAATAGATTGTTCAGCAGTAAAGTTTTGATTAGCTATGTCAGCAATCCTAGCAGAGTTTTGCACTCTTGCTTGAAATGCTTGGTCAAACTCTTGCCCAATAAACTGTGCTCTTTGTTGTGCCGCAAGCATTGCTCTCTGTTGTCTATTGGATAAGTTTTGTGTCTCAAACTGTGCTTGTACATTAGCATCAGCTTGGGCTATTGGAAGTGCCGACTCTAATGTAGCTTGTATTAATGCCTGTCCTGCAATACTAGATGCACCTAAACCTCTTTGCTGTAACTGAGCTTGAACACCTCTAAGTGCTCCTGCTGCCCATGGCGGAGGATTGGTGGCATCAAAGTTGGCGGTTAGCTGTGCTAGTTGTCCTTGTACGGTAGCTTTCTCTGATGGGGTAGCTGTGGCAGCTTGTATTTGTTCTGCATAAGTAGAAGCAGTCTCTGCGTTAGCAGCTCCTGATACTAACTCACCTGACTGTATTTGCCTCTGAACAGGATTTTGTAATAATGTAGCATTGCCTTGAGCAGCCTGTAAGTCACCGACACTTGAAGCAGTTTGTTGGGCTGCTAATACTTGAGAACGTGGGTCTGTAGGGTCTGTCTGAGCAGCTTGAAGTGTATCTAGTGAAGTATTAACTTGTTCTGCTACATTTTGAGCATCCATTAAATTTGCTTGAGTAGCAGTTGGCTGTTGAGCCATTGTTGTTTGAGCCATTGCAGTTGGCACAGAAACAGTACCTGACACTTGCCCACTGTCCGGTGCAAGCATTTGTTCTTGGGTTAATTGAGTGCCTACAGGAACTGCTGTCGCACCTGTTGGTAATGCAGGAGTAATAGCTTGTTGGGCAGATACCTCTCCTATGGTTGAATCTGTTGGTACAGTTAGTTGTGGTATATTTTGTTGAGGTAAAGCTCGTGGGTCAGTCATAGTCTGTGTTACAGGCTGTTGTTGTGCTTGCTGTGGTTGTACAGCAGGTGTATCTCTTGAGTCAATAGATTGCATTACATTAAGCTGACCACCTGTGTATTTAGGGTTTACCTCTCCCATTCTAGTTTCACCCGGAGCTAGTGGAGGATTTGTTCCCGGTAAAAAATAATCAATAGGTTGTACCGCACCACCTGTTTGCATTTTAACTACAGCACCACCCTTAGCCATCTCTTGTGCTCTTTCACGATACACAATCATTTCACGTTCTTTGTCAGGGTTTTGCTTCAAGTAGTCATCAAAGTTTTCCATACTACCTGCATAACCCATACGTGTGGCTATCTTCTGTAATCCTTGTGGCTTAAAGCCTTTAAACATTGCCATACTCTATATTCCTATTATTTCATTACTATTGCGACAACCAAAGCTACCACACCAAGTGTACCCACCATAGACATAGCTTCTATTCGCCACATTCTTTTGTCTAAGGTACATAGCTTATCATTGACCATTTGGTATCGGACAGCACACTCTTTCTCGTGGGCATCCAATTCCATTTGTACTTTGAGTTCAGGTTTTATTTCCATCTTCATATTAGTTCACCTCGTCTGGAAAATCATATATAGGTGCATTGCCAGTAGGATTACCATCATCATCTGTAGGCACTACAAACAAAGCCTTAAAAGCATCTAGTGTAGTACAAGCATTAATCGCTGTTTCTATTGTACCACTAGCTGTTCTAACTGCATCTCTATAAGTTGTTATGTCAGCAGGAATAGCTACAGATTTCTCTGCATTTCTAACTACATACCAATCGTGAACTTTTAGTTTTTCATTAGCAGTTGTTTTTGTCTGAGCTATCCATTGTGATTTAAGACCTAACTGAACTTGTTGCAATCCAGTAGTAGGGTCAATGACTGCATCACCATTTTCATCTACTACGTTAATATCTGTTAGGCTACGTTCAACATCTCTTGCCCAATAAAATCTATTGTCATAGCTAGTGTCTACATCATCTTGCCACACTAAACCTGAAGCTGTTTTTTCAGCAGTAGACCATATCATCCAATTTGTAGGATGCTTTGTTCCGTTATCATCAGTCCAACTCTTGCCAACTTTTAGAGTTCTTCCATTGTATAACCAAGCCATTATCTTCTCCTATCTTGCATTAGCATATTTAAAAGGGTTCTCAGCAAAAGCCATATAAATTTTTGTATCACCATTAGAATTTGTGTCGGGATTTGTGCTTCTAAGTTTAAAACCATTAGACAAAAAATCTATGTCATAAGTGCTAGTAACTTCAGCACTTGATAGATTAGCCCAAAGCCTTACTACTGATGGGTTAAATGGACTTCTTGTAGTATCTTGAATATCCCAATCAGCCGCACCTGTATCCTTGACCAACACAAAAGCAGGTCTAAATCCAGTATAAACAAACGTGCCATCAGTAGAACCATTACCAATATAACTGCCAAATTTACTGTAGCCCTCTATCTCTGCAAAACAATAGGCTATAAAATCATCTGTATTATTTACAAGAGAGCTTGTTCCTACAGTAAAAACTGAAGATGTTGGTGCAGTATCATTCCAAGCAGAAGTAACATCTGCTCTAGCATCAATTGTGTTTAATCTAAGCAAATAATCTTCGGGTGCAGTTGCATCAGAACCTTTGTGATATACAGCCCAATTTAAAGAACTATCCCTTGATTTTATAATAAGCATTGCAGGAACAGCACCTAATCCGTGACCAATAGTTTCTGTAGCTGAATCTGTACCAGTATAACTAACAATGCTAAACCCTGCATCTGTATTTGCACTTACTGAACTTGTTATAGTACCATCTGTATTGCTTACAGCAGTTCCTCCTGCTTTCCAGTTCCAAGCAACGTAAGTTTTACCAGAGCCGTTTACATCTCCATCATTGCCAACAGTAAATCCATCAGACCCAAAAGCAGTTATATAGGTTGTGTAAGTTGATTCTGCACTTGCTGTATTGGTAAGTAATTGTTTATTTACACCTCTTACAGCATCAGTAATATTATGGTTGTTAGCATTACTTCTGCTTTTAACCCACGAAAAGTCTGGTTGAAAACCTACACCTGTAATGCTTCGTGAACTTGTATTATCACCAGTCCAAATAATTGTATTAAAATAATCATCAGCTTGTTCATCTGCATTAGGACTAATAGTAGGCTCAGGAAGATTAGCTGTGCATAATGCTAGATAGCCACTTGGAACGGCATGTTTAAACACACCTACTCCCTCGCTTGGTGTTTCTGTTCCTGCTGTTATTGAACCTGCAAAACTTGGGTCTTGCCCAAAGTTAAAAATAATACCTGCGTTAGCAGGATTACCATAAGCTGAAGACGCGGGCATAATATCGTTATCAGTATCATTAAAATCTGTTACGTTATAATCCATTAAAGTACCATTTTTGTACCATTCTATATTTTTGTTGTCTGCATCATAAGCCACACCAATAATATCATTTGCTGTAAATGATGTTGCAGAGCCAGTTGTATCCCAAGTTACCCCTAATGAAGCACCAAAGTTTTGACCTGCACCACCATATATACCAAAACCATTCGCCCAAAAAAAAGAACCTGCACCAGATAAAGCCTCTGAGTTATTATAAGTTGAACCAACAACTCCTATGGTATTTGTACCACTCGTTGCATTGCTATTGTTTAAAGTTTCCCAATACCATTTACCAGACTTAGGAAGTGTCATTGAAGCTATAGCAGAAGCATGAGCAAAATTTGAATGTTTAAATGATAAATTACCCTCAGATGTAGTTGTTGATGAGTATGATGACCCTCTATGTAATACATTTATTGTTGGAAAGTTATTCTCTGGACTATCAGGCATGGCACAATCAGAAGCAACTATACCACTAGATGTATAGTGATTATCATTGCCACTAGTATCTGCTCCTATTGTGCTAGATGATGCACTACCAGTTCCAGTTTGTTTAAACTCTAATCTATACCCATTAGTGCCATATGAACCAGTATATCTTTTAGGTATGCATACACCATTTTTTATTTCAATAAATTCATCTAAAATACCATTAGTATCTCCAACAGCAGTTCCATCAATATGGTTTACATCAGCTAAATATCCATCAAAATATTGCAAACCTCCATTGTACCAAGAACCAATTCTATGAACATCATTAGTATTTACACTTAAATCATTAGTGCCGGGAACGCTTGTTCTGTTATCATAAGAGCTTGTTGTATTTAATACTCCATTTATATATAACCTTATATATGGTGAAACATTGTTAGAAGTAATAGCTATATGATACCAAGAACCAACATCACGAAATAACCTATCAGTATAATATACTGCAACACCATTTGTAGTCCACACTCTCAACTGGTCAGTCGTATGGAAAAATAAAGCAAAATCCACTTCTGATGCACCTACACTCCAAATTGCTCTTTCAACACCTAATTTTGTTCGTTTAACCCAAGCACACCATGTCCATGTTTTTAAATTACTAGCACTTGGTGTCTTACTTAAAACAGCACTACTTCCACTATCAAATCTTAATGACTGTGTAGCAATATCATTGTAAAATCTATTTGGGTTAAAAAATTGTGATGAACCTGTTAAGTTACCGAGTAGTGCCACTATGCAAATGCCTTCTGTACGTTACCTAATAATATATTACTAGCTGATTGAACCACGTAAGGTATCATATCAACTGAATTAGCAGCCGTGCTAAGAGTTATACCATTTGCACCTGCTGTTTCATAGTCTGTGCCTAGAGATAGTGTTCTGCTACCTGTACCATCTTGTATACAAATGATAAATCCTGACTGTCCTACAGCTTCTGTTGTAGGGTTAGTGAATGTTACGTTACCTGTGAATGTCAATACAAAGTTCTGATATTGGCTAAAGTCAAGTGCTACATTACCTGTATTAGTTGTATCAGTAAGTGTGTCTGCTCTACCTGCTAGTGTTGCTAAGTCTGCTGCTTTGGTCATGCTAAGTCTCCGTGAATTACTATGCAGTTTTCTTTAAAATCATAATTAGTGTTAACAGTTTGCCCACCAGTATCAAATTTTGTTCCTGATGTTGTTTTTCCACTTCCTACACTAGCTGCACCTAAAGCTCTACTATTATTAAACTGTTCGCCTTCATCGCCTGTGCCATCTACTTGAGCATAGTCATCATTATTCATATTACTAGTGTAAGCTACACTAGCATCCCCAGTTCCATTATCTGTAAGTGACCCTACATTATAGCTACCATATATACTTGATGTATCAGCCATATTATAGTTAATCCAAACTTTAGCACTTCCGTTATTTACTACACTTACTGCAATACTATTACCACTACTTGCATCTGTTAATGTGTTTACTCTTAATATACTAGCCATTATGCGAGGTCTCCTGCTATCAAAGCATTACAATATATTGGGTCTTGTACTGCATTATTTTCGTAAATCTCAATTCTTACTCCTGCAGTAGTTGTACCACTGCCCGATTGTGTTGGAGAAGCATTAGCACCAGAGTTAGATACTGTATGTTGATGAGAGACAACAGTGCCATAATTTTTTGTAGAAAAATCATTTGTAAAAACTAAATCATAAATTCCTGTGCCGATATCTGTAATAGATGCAGTGTTGAAACTGTCATAAAAAGAAGGTGTGCTTCTTCCATCAAACACACTCCAACACTTAACTAACCCTTGTTGCAGATTAGTTGTTGTACTATTGCCTTCACCCACAACATCTATAGAACCTGCTGTGGTTACACCTGTAAATTTATCTACTTTAAGTTCACTTGCCATTATGCGAGGTCTCCCATAGTCTGAAGATTTAAAACTTCCACATCTTCTACTGTAGTAGTATTAGTACCTGCATAAACTTGATAACTGCTTACTGCGTGTTCATTTACAGCAGGACCTTGCCTAGCTGCAGAAGTGGTTCCCGTTTCTAGGTAGCACATTGTTCCTGAAACAGAATAATCATCATTACTCATATCATTAGCTATTGTAACTTGATAATCCCCAGTTCCATTATCTGTAATACTAGTAGTATTAAATGAATCACGAGTAACTAAACTGTTAGTTCCTCTAAAGTTTATCCATTGTTTACACAACCCTTGCACAGTATTCTGTGTAGTTGCACCACCATCAGATACATAGGTTGAAGTGTTAGCTATTTTGATTGTAGTTGTATTAGGCAGAGAAGGACCACTTGTACCTGCTTTATCTACAATGGTATCTACATTTAATTGACTTGTCATACGATACTCCAATATCCATTAACAGTGACTGTAGCATTGTCCTGTGTTATAGGACCTGCTGATACACCATTCTCATCACTGTCTATTGTAATGTCTGCACTTATTGTCTGTCCATTTAATCTGATGATTGAGTTGTTACCCTTGAATGGGTATCTGTTATCTGCTTCAGTCTTAGTGTAAGTCTCATTAACTGAGAACACATCATACACAACCATCTCAATGATGTCATTTAAACTTGCAGCTTGTACGAGTACGACAGTTGTACCTGTAGTTGCAGTGTAGTCATCTCCCGGAACAAGCAAGATACCATTCTGATACACATCCATGTACAAGCTATCTGTGTAGGTAAGTGTTAGTGCGTTTGCATCAGAGCCACTGAAGCTAGTCTGACCTGCAGTTGCTTGGTATTGGAATCTGTTTCTTACTCCGTTCTGTGGAGATTTACCTATGTATGCCATCTGTTACTCCTAAATGCTATTTGCATCATCTCTTTGCTTACGTGTTTGATAGTCGCTTCTTGCTGTTACAAGTGCAACAAAGTCTGCTTGATTAGATGGTATGCTATCTGTAAAGCTATCGTCATTCATCAGCTTTGTAGTCCACTCTGTCTGCATACGTTTCCAACAGTTGTTTATCTTGCCATCAATAGCACCATCCAACCACTCGTCTATACCTGCATTGTCTGTGTCATTATACAAATCATTAGATAGAATCTTCTGTTGTAAATCTGTTAATGTTACTGTCTTTGTATGGTCTGCCATTTTTATCTCCTTTATGATTGAGTTGTTTCACTCTTGGCTAACAGACTAAATAGCCTGAAAAATGAGCTTGTGTATCCAAATCAGCAGTATTAGAACCACCTGACTGACCCCACCTTAAAAAAACTGTATCATTAGCATCCATGTCTGCTAATACACCAAAATTAATAGACCAATAGTCTGGGTCTTTATCAAAAGCGTCTGGGTCAATTATGTTTGCTTCATAGACTCCATTAGAAGTGACCATTTCTATTCTAACCCAATTAGCATCCCTGTCTAGTTGGTCTACTCTAGCTGTGAGTTGTAATTGATATTTACCAGTAACAGGTGCAGTAAAAGTGTTAGATGCAAAATCTGAATTTAAATCAAACTTTTCTTGACCAAATACTAGTGTGTCTCCATGTGTTAGATTAAGTTGCTTTGAAGATGGATTTACTTGAAAAGCAGGTTGAAGTGGCATGGTTATTTGACCTGCGTTCATTTCCATAATAGTAGCACCTGCAGCATTACTAAATCTTAAAACATCAGAGCCACTACCACCTATTTGACCTGCTATGTTTCCTGCATTTTTTAAAACTAAAGTATATTGATTTGCACTATTCAAAGTAAATCTAGTGTCTCCACTATCTGAACCATGTGTGAGATTACCAGTTCCAAGAGAACCTAAACCTTCGCCTGTAATTTTAGTTAAAGCCATTAACTACTCCCTATGCGTATGGACTGTCACCTAACAAATCAGCATCCCAAGCAGACTTGAGTTCAGCTATTGTTGTAGCATCTGCTATTGCACTTGCAGCAGGTGCATCTCTAAGGTTAGTCTTCTTTGTAACACTTGCAGCCTTTGCACTTGCATCGTCAGCTTCTAGTGCCTTCATATAAATTACATCTTCAGCATCTAGTAAAGGCTTTCTTACTTCCCTTACCTTGTCCTTGAAGATAGTCTTAGCTGTTGCTAAGTCTTCAGATATTGTTGTACCTGATAATGTCCACGCACCTCTGAAGTGCCTGTCAGATGGAACAGTGGCAGTTGAAGCATCAATACTGTTGCCATCCTTGTCTACGATATTAGTTGTTGCCATTGGTTTCTCCTTTAAGCAGCTTCTTCATTATATGTGGTTATGTCTTCATTGATTCTCCAAGCATTTCGCCACACTCTTGTGCTTGGTAACTGTGACTTAGTACAAATAACCATTCGTGGTTTGTTTGCCTTGTCGTAATCTCTCCATACATGCTGTGGTATGTCTTTCATAATTAGGTACTCTATTGCCTGTTCTTCTGTCATTGCATCTACAGGCTTTGTGTTATGTAGCAAGTAACCTCTTGTATGCTTTACAAAGTCAGGCTTGGCTTCATCTTTCTTGAGTTCCCAATAAACTTCTACAGGTGGAAGTATGCCACCTTGCAATGCACAAGCCATCCAATTAGGGTCAGGGTGTGTTACCTTTGCAGGTTCATCAGGTGTCTCTGGGTCTTCCCATACAACACAATATTCTGTTCTGTGTGGCTCTAACTTTTCTTTTGCCCAACACAATCTATCCCAAAGATGTGTGCCTTGAAATTCTGGTGTAGTTATTGTCATGCGAGGTCTCCTAAAGTTGAACAGTAGTTTCCTTCAAAATCAAATAAAGCTCCATTATCTCCAGATGTTGCACCATAATGAGCAGTATACCTAACTTTGCTTGTAGCGGATGCTTCAGCACCTCTTTGATTACCACCACTAGGACCTCTTGTATCACCTGCTGCATCAGAACTACCATTATCAGTTGTATTCCATATACCAAACATTATACACTTGTCTTGTGCTCCTGACAGATTATTACTGTAAGTTGTTGTAAAATCACCTGTTCCATTATCTGTTAAACTAGATTGATTAAAACTACCATGTGTAACTTGGGATATAGCATCATAGTTTACCCAACTCTTCACACTACCATTCACAACATAATCTGTATCCACAGACTTAGCTGTGCCTGTTATCTGTCCACTTGTCTGTAATGTATCAAATGCTATTGTTCCGTTTGCCATTACTTACTCCTACCCACAATACAATGCACAAGGAACTGTATAACTGCCATCATCATAAGTTTCTTGTTTTATGTTTGTTAATACTTTGCCTATAGTCTTGCTTCTAATAATATCGTCATCTTGCACTTTAGCTGTGCCATCACCATTAGACACTAACAAATCACCTGCTGTTACTGTTGCACTGCTATGTACTCTGACCACATGAGTTCCAACTGCTGTAACATACATATCATTAACTGTATCGTCTTCATTATCCCAAGCTGAATATACTCCATATACTCTTGTGCTATCTGCTGTGTCTGATATTTTACATTTGGTATGTTTGTTATCTTCTTCTTTTATTATGGTTGCAGTATAACTGTTGTCTTCAAAAGTTACTGTCAGTGTATCTCCAACTGAAGCATCACTTGGTAAAGCTATTGATTGTCTTACTGTTCTTGTTTCGCCTTCTTCTTGTATTTCAAATCTTGCTTGATACCAATCACACATTTCATCAATAGTCTCAATTACTGTGCCTTTTAAAATTGTTGGTTTTGAATTATCTGTAAGTCTTGACCAGTGAGAACCACTAAAAGCATTATATGAAACTGTGCTTCCAGATGTTGTTATACTACCAATCTCTGCGGCATCTTGGAAAAAAAGTTGAATAGAACCATCATCAGAATCTCTATTTAACAGCATACTTGCATTTCCATTTGCAGAAAATTGACCTACACCTGCATAAAAACCACTGGTTTTATCATTCAAAACAATACCATGTCTACCATCAACAGTGATTACGTTTGTTTGGGTTGTAGCCATAAGAGTACGCCCAGCACTGTCTATACGCATACGTTCTGCTGTAGTTGCTGAAGTGCCTGTTTGAAATGCCATATAACCGTCACGAGCATGAATATGACATAAAGTACTTGTAGTGTCTTGACTTTGAAAAGTTAACGCACCTGCTCTAGTCGCAAAAGAACCACTTGTTCCAGATAATGTTAGACTAGCTTGAACAGAACTAAATTGAAAAGGACTACTAGTACCAATGCCCACATTCTGACTAGCATCCACAGTTACAGCAGTTGTGTTAGCAGTCTTAATATTTACTTGGTCATTAGTAGATAAATCAATTCCACTGTCATTATCGCCTGAAGCATTGTTTATGGTGTCTGTTCTTATTTCACTCATGCTAAGTCTCCGTGTACCACATTACCATTTTCACCCAAATCTGCTATAGTGAGAGATGTAGCATGGTTGAAATATCCAGTATTAACACGAGGACCTGTCGTATAAGAGTAATCATTTACTTTCAAACAAACAAATCTATATTGGTCAAATTTACCTTCATTCATCCATGTTATAGTGTAATGAATATCAGTCATATTATTAGTAAAACTTAATGTGTGGTCTCCTGTACCATTATCTGTAAAAGTACTATAATTTAAACCATTAGTTGTGTGAGTAAAGGTTGCTGAACTATGTTTACAAATAGCCTTTGCCACACCTGCTACTAAATTCTGTGTAGAACTACCACTATCAGATGTATATATAGCGTTATTGCCAATAGTATGAACACCTGTCACAGCAAGAGTAGCATCTAAAGTAACAGCACCATCTACATTTAAAGTTCCATTAACTGTTGAGTTAGCACCACTTAATGTTATAGCAGTATCACTACCACTTGTTCCTTGTATTTTATCAACTTTTATTTCACTCACGATATCACCAACCTTCCACCATCATTGACAGTCAATGTAACACCACTATCTACAGTAATTGTTCCTGTTACTTGTGCATTTTCTGTAGCTAGTATTGTTGTGTCTATTGTCAAGTTCTGTGAATTAGTTCTGAACATACCACCTGTCTTGAAGTTACCTTTGTTTTCAGCTGCAGGTGTTACACTTCCTGCTGATAACTCAAGAAAGTAAACAAAGATATTGTTAGTACCACTTGAGGGTGCAGCAGTGAATGTTAAGGTAGAACCATCAGGTACAGTGTAAGAAGACGTGTCCTGTACGACACCATCTACTGATACAAGTATCTCCTGTACAGAGCCTACTGTTCTTCCTAATGCAAATGTAGTATCACTTCCATCACCATTGAATCTTACGACTGCAGGTGGTGTCTGAAAGTTAGCAGGTACATTGTTACCTAAGTATGCCATACTTTATTCCTTATGTAATGTCTAGATGACTTAAAACAACATCAGCAGAAGATGCAGTATCTGATGTAACTTTAATTGCATCACCCGGTTCTAACACAACCTTTTGGTCTCCACCTACAACTACCAATGAACCACCAACAGGTATAGGTGCATCTTTAACTAAGTAAACACTATCTTCTGCACCACTAGTACGACCTGAAGCATCAAGTTGTACATCTACAGTGATTTGACTAGTGACTATGTTAGAAATGCTTAGTCCTATAATGGTTGTTTCAGTAGAAGCACCACATGTTAATATGGTAGCAGGGGATGTTCCAACTGCTGTATCTGTTTCTGATAAAAATGCGTTTGCCATTTCTTTTTCCTTTTATATAATTATACTCGGTTTTACCTTATTTGTCAAGTATTTTTTAGCCAAGAGCTATTGCAAATGCTAAAGCAGATGGGTCTTGCTCCGTAAAGTTAATATTAGTTAGCTGAGAACCATCTACTGCAGGTAGTTTACCTGTTCCATCTAATTGTACAACATTGTTAGCTGATGTACCTACATCTAATGTAGCTGCTGTTCCAAGACCTAGAGTTGTACGTTGTGCAGAAGCATCTGCATCATCTAACAGTGCCTTACCTGCTGCTGTTAAATCATATGTAGAAGCAGTACCTGAACCAGTAAATTGAATACCTTTGTCTGCTGCTGAAGTTAATCCTGCAATAGCAGTTAGTTCTGCATCAAGTGTTTGCTTTCCATCAAGCTGTGTTTGTATTGCTGATGTTACACCATTAAGATAACCAAACTCTGTGTTATCTACTGTGCCATCATGTATCTTTGTAGCATCAATGGCTGCACTAGCATTGATATCAGCATTAACAACAACACCTGAACCTATTGCAGCTACACCTGTATCAGCTATTGTGATATCACCTGAGACTACATTGTCTATCCACTTAGATGTACCTGTGTCATAAAAAAGTAAAGCACCATCAGCAGGACTTGTTATATTAGTGTCTGTTAGTTCTGATAATTCATTAGCAGTTGCTACTTGTGTATCTACGTAATCTTTAACTGCTGCTGATGTAGGTAAGGTTGTATCATTATCATTAGAACCAATACCTTCTGATTCAATTACAACAGCAGATGCTTTAAAATTATCTACTTCAATGTTAGATACTGTGTTGTTATCTACGTCTATTGTTTTATTTGTAAGTGTATCAGTAGAACCTGCTAAGATATAAGATTGTAAATCAGAGATATCTGCTTCAACAACAGTTATAGTGTTACTTGCAGTATTTATAGTTTTGTTTGTAAGTGTATCCGTAGTAGCTCTACCTACAAGTGTGTCAGTAGATGTAGGTAATGTAAGAGTACCTGTATTACTAATGCTACTGATTATAGGAGTTGTAAGAGTTTTGTTTGTTAAAGTATCTGTTGTTGCTCTACCTACTAATGTATCAGTTGAAGTAGGAAGAGTTAATGCTCCTGTATTACTAATAGTACTTATAACAGGAGTTGTAAGTGTTTTATTTGTAAGTGTTTGTGTGCCTGTAAGTGTAGCTACAGTAGAATCTATTGCAAATGTAACAGTATTACCACTACCACTTGTGTCAATTCCTGTACCACCTGTTAGAGTAAGTGTCTCACTATCTAAGTCTATGTTTAATGCACCGCCACTATCTGCTTGAAAGTCTAGGTCTTGTGCAGTGACTGTTGCATCTACATATGCCTTTACAGACTGCTGTGTAGGTACAAGAGTAGCACTGTCAGAAGACATATCATCTTCATCAACAAATGCTGTAATAGTTATAGAACCATCAGATAAACTACCATATGTAAGTGTACCTGATACGTCTGCATCACCATTTATGTCAATTGTTGGTGCAGCTATTTGGACTTCTGTGTCGGCAACAATGTCAAGTTGTCCATCGGCACTTGAATTGATGTATATAGCTGTGTCTCTGAATTGTAACTTCTCTGTAGAAGCAATAAGTATGTCATCACTGAACTCAAAATAATCCTCATCTTCCATCCATTTAAGGACACCATCATTTGTCTCACCATCAAATGTAACAGTAATATCTGTTGCTGCTGTGCCATCTCCTAGTGTAAGAGATGTACCAAGCATCTTTGTAATAGGACCACCTTCAGCAGTCGTACCATCATGGGTATGTCCTGTACTTGCAGCGAAGGCAGCTAATAACTGATTGAACTCATCATTGGTATGAGCCGCAGTGATTATGTCTCCGTCTGTGTATGAGGATTGTCTAGTGTATGTAGCTCCCATTTATCTTCTTGCTCCTAATTGATATTCTAACTGAAAACCTTTAAGTGAATAAGGTGCACTTCCTGTTCCATCTCTAACTCTTACTGCTACAGCAAAACCTGAACCTTCTACTGCCTGTCTAACTAATGGTTGTGATGCTCCACCATATGTAGGCACTCCATAAACTGATGTACCATATATAGCCACAACATCTTCTGAATCTAATGGATATGCTGCAGGTCTTGGTGCATTAGCATCTTCATAGTCATATCTTAAAAACAAATCAGCATCTATAGCCGCTTCAGGTTTGTAGTTAATAATAACCCTTTGCATGTGTTTTCTTATTCCGGGGTCATTAAAAGTTAAATCAGGGCTTCTATATTTACCTGCTATATTAGTACCATCAAAAGTACTGCCTTGTTCTTGTCTATAGACATAACCATCTTCATATCCACCATGTAAAACTATTACATCTCCATCATCTACAAAGTGGTCAGTACTTGCAGGTTTTATACCTCTAAGTTCTGCAAACTCAAATCTTTGTCCTCTAAGTGAACATATAATACCTTTAGTTTGATTATCTACAGTACTACTTTTAGTAAAGAATATTCTGTACTGTGTCTTGTCAGGTATAACTATACTGTCAAACTCTGATGCACTAGATATGTTTTCATTGAATATAGACTGCACATTAGAGCTTATAGTTCCTAATTCTACGTCACCTATCTTTGCTGTACCTGCAACTGTACGTAATCCATCAGGACCAAGGAATATAAGGTCACCTGCAAATTCTTGAATTGTGTCACCATTTATACAACCTATATCTCTTGTTACATCAGATACAACAAAATCAGATATAGAAGAACCTGTTAATTTAAATATTCTGCTTTCACAAAAAATAAATAAACTATCTCTAAAAACTTTCATTCCTGTAATTGTATCATCAACAGAAAATGTACCTGAACCTGCCGCAACTGTAAAATTATCTTCATCAAAAGGTGTACTAAATATTATCTCTTGTGGTGTACTTGACATACCAGCATAAAACATGTGCTCACTAAAAGCAGCTATATATTTAGCACCTGCTACAGAAGAATGTGAAACATCCGTAGCAGTTAGGGATGTATTAAATACAGTTGGAGCATTAGTTCCATCAACAACTATTAATTTGTCTGTAGCATCAAAGTTGTATCTCTCAAACCTATACTTACCTGCACTTGTTCTACCACTATCTATACTAGTCCAAGATGAACCACCCGGGTCGGCACTGTAAATGCTAGTACCTCTAGCTGCTATTACTTTGTTACCAAATGTAGCAACCATAAGTACTTTTTCTGTAGCAGATGCTGTCTGTGGCACAACTGCTGTTACATACTTAGAGTATCCATTTATTCTTCTATAACCACCTGTTATATCAGGCTCAAAGTTTTCTAACTCTAATGCTTCACCCGGTTGCATCATAAACGTAGATTTATTTAATACTAAACCACCTTCACAAGTAAATGCTGAAGGCACTGTTTGAGATTGGTCTGCCATTATAATGCCCTAATATCTACACTACCTGAGTTATACACTCCTGTTCTTGGTATATATGTTGAACGTAAATATGAAAACTTATTCACTAATAGTGTTTGCATATTCTTTATGCCTTGTTCAAATCTCTGCATATTTAATTGATACTGTTGTGTCTCACCTCTATACTGATACACAAACGCTGTAGCACCATCTATAATTACAGGTGCAAATCTATCAGGTATAGTTGTTGTATCATCAAAAGCTGATAAATCTGTTGGGTATGTGTAATAGTCAAACTTTATTATATATGATTTATTTGGATATGGATATAATAAATAGTTATTATCAGGTGTTCTTACAACGTATTCAGGAACACTACCTCTGTCAAACTGTGCCACTGTAACACCACTTGCTATTGAAGCTGCTGTAGTACCACCTGCACCTCTAGTGCATCCTGTAAATGTTGTACTTGTAGTTCCTGTATATGTAATGTTTTCATTACCTATGACTATTGTACCTGCACTATCAAAGCCTGTAGTGCTGACTACAGTTATAGTTGTATCACTATCTGTGTGAGATGTACTTGTTGTTGTTGTTTCTATTTCATCTTCTTGATTGACAACTCTGTTTACATAGTCGTTGTAGTCAAGTATGTGTAGTCTATATCCACCATTACCTAATGTACTGTTCTTTACAATTCTAAATGTATTATAGTCTACTGTTTTAGTAGATGCAGGTAACGTATATCTAACCACACCTGCTGTTAAAGTTTGAGAAGCAGTTGCATGATTAAATGGATAATTAAACTCTCGCTGATTAATAAAGCGTATTGATTCATTTACAGCGTTTTGGCATTGAACTTGTATACCCCTAGCATTAGAAAAGGTTGCTGAAGTTAATGCAACCTCATTCAACCTTGCTATGACTTTATTTGTTAATGTTAGGTAGTTCTCTGCCATAATAATTCCTAAGTAAAATAAGAGAGCAAGTTGCCCTGCTCCCTTATATATGATTTAAGCTAAAGTGTCTCTGTCTACTTCATTAGCTCCCATGTCACCTAGACCATCAATGTCCATTAATACAGCGAACACACGGATTGCTCCAGTTGTTGGTGCTGTAGTAGTAGCTTGTAATTCAAAGTCTATAGTGTCAGCAGTTGAGCCTATGATAATAGGTGCAGAACCATCTGCTTGAGTTGCATATGTACCAGCAGGAGATGCATCATCATCAATGTCAAAAGCAGCGACAAAGCGAGTTACATCAACACCTGTTACACCAAGATTAGCTGTATTGCCATCGGCAGCAGCATCAACTGTGGTTGTTACTTCAAAACCAGCAGTTAAAATCATAGTGTTTGCAGGTACGGTAATTGCCTGAATTATTTCGTCAGCTTCAAGAGCACCACCTTTTGCTGCTACTGCAGCGGCAATGTCAATTGTATTCTCAACGAAATATGGTTGTCTACCTCTTGCAGAAGAACCTCTTGCAGAAGAGACTAATGTGGATATTGTTCCAGCAGCCATTTCTCAGTTCTCCCTTTACGCTAAGTGATAAGCACAAGTAGCGATTGCTTCTGGGCGAAGTATCTTTCTACCGTACAAATGCATACCACGAACAATATCAGCAAAAGAATCAGGGTCTCTGTAAGTCTCTGTCTTGTTGATTTGCTCTGCAGTAGCTACTGATGAAGAATGACCAGCAACAATTATACCAAAGTCAGTAGAACTGTTTGCACCTGTATTAGATGGTCCAGTTCCGATTGCTGGTAAATTGTTTGACTGATAAACCTTGAAACCATGTAGGTTGTTTAGGATTAAACCATTCTGTAGTCCAGTTCCACCAAAGTCTGCATCAAATAATCTTGAATCTTCATCCTTTAGTACTTCTATGAATACAGGGTCTAATACTAACCATCTACCATTAGTGTCAACATTTTGTTGGTCTAATAGTCTTGACATTCTAGCTATAACAGTTAATGGGTTTCTATCTCCATTAGCAGGATTAGCAGAAGCTGCTCCACCTGTTCTTGGTAAGATAGCTACAGCATCACCTGCTGAACCACCGAAGTCTCCTGCATCAAGTTTCATTGATGATAAGAGTTCGTCAGAACCTGCAGTTGAAACAGCAACAGTACCATTAGTAGTAGTGTTAGCTGTATCAGGTGTACCGTGTATAGCTGATTGCTTATAACCTGACATATAACCAAGTACATCTTGGTCAAATTGGTCGGCTAATCTATAAGCTGCTCTATCTGATGCTAACTGCTGAAAGTTAATATGAGAATGAGCTTCTTCTATATCATCCACTTTAAATGCAAAGTAATTAGCTTTGTCAATTGTAAGTGAAAATTCTTCGTCATCAAGGTCTTGAGGAGTAATAGTTGTTCCTCTTGCATATGCCTTGACTGTTATTTCTGGTTCTTTGATAACCTTAACGGAATCGCCCATATTAGCAATCTCACCGAAGTAATCACTGTTAGTGATAGCTTCAACGACAGACCCCTTGCGAAATGCAAGTTGAACCTGTTTGCTGTAAATAATAGGACTAAAATTACCGTTAGGAAGATTACCATAACCAGCTGCTGCTGTAAATGCCATTTTTATCTCCTTAAACATTTATCAAATGTACACGGAATGTGTACTATTAGTTTTAGTCATTTTACTTTATAAGGACCATTCATGCGTTGAGGTTGTACTTAGGATAGCGATTCCTTTGTAGGCTCACATAATTGGGTAATCTCTAAAGTTTCGGGAATAGTGCAACACAAGTAACCAAGTATGGGGTTATGTTACACTTTTAGTTACATATAGTTATACATATAAATAACCATATGTCAACATTATTTTTAAATTATCTCGCTGAACCTGATACATCATATATAAAGTTACCAGACCTGATAGCTTCCATTATTGTATCAGCTTGCTTTTCATACTGGACAGCGGACATCTTTTGAACATCGGACTCACGTATTTTTTTACCTGATTCAGAAACATCCACTTTTGTTTTTGTAGCTTTCGTGCCAACATCCATAGCAGCACTTTTGCTACTCTTTGTTGTGTCTTTCTTGCCAATGTTTCTATCTGCTTTGTATAAATCAATTGCTCTTGCTGCTGACCTTGCATCATTATCGTTCTCAT
>JACKZZ010022817.1_pt1 | contig 36844 bp, 32 predicted proteins | sample 8027871 | NCBI WGS metagenome assembly JACKZZ01 (sample SAMN15724774, study PRJNA655200) | protist metagenome | isolation source: fluorescence activated cell sorting (FACS) single amplified genomes of... | place: USA: West Boothbay Harbor, Gulf of Maine | collected 2000-07-19
AGGTCTTGGTGGGTACTACCATGTCAGCAGCGGTGTTGCGGCCTGCGATCGCTCCAATGACCGTCAAAGGCAACGCCACGAGAAGAAGTAAGGACAGGATGACCAAGGTGGTGGCAAAGGGGAGGGCAGCAGTGCTGCACATGAGAGAAAGAGAATAGAACAGAAAAGTCAGTGGAGAAGAGATGAGAAAGAGTAGGACGGAAAGCATAGCAATCATGAAGAGGCAAGAAATAAATGTGAAGATGCAGACGGATGAAGAGAAGTCTTTACCTCCCTTCCGACCACGCAGTGGTGTTCAAGACACCGAAGACGATGGCGAGGGGGCCAGGGAAAAGGACGAAGGTGGCCACGGTATTCCACACCCAGTTCGTGCCTTGCATCTGTTATTGAAAAAGGGGAAAGAAGGTGAGAATACGGTATTGATCGGGCAGAGAGAGAGAGAGAAAAAGAGTGAGTAGGGCACACCTGACGATAGAGTCGAGCGGCGACATATCCTCCGACCCCTCCAGTGAGAGAGTACAAGACGAGGAAGGCGGTGACGATGGAACCACGGCGAGTGGTGTGGAAGACGCCGAGGAGGGCGAGAGTAACGACGGCAAAGGAGGTGATAAAAAGGTGGGAACCTGACCCAACCAAGGCAGAGAAGAGGAGTTTACCCTTGGGGAAACGGAAGACGTTCGCGTGAATGAGCTTCCAACCGGAGTCATCTTCACCGGCAACGCCCTGGGATCAGAAGCAAGTAAATAAGCGTCAATTGGTTGATGTTCAAAGAAAGAGAAAAGAATGAGAGAGAGAAAGGGGGGGAGGGGAGATACCATTTCATCGTCATGCAACATATAGCGGGAGAAATCATTCTTGACGAGCCGCATGAGGATGATGGCGAGGAAGGCCGTAAGAAGGACCACTAACATGAGGCTATTGAAGATACTGATCCAGTGCACTTCGATACTCCGAGGGAGGAAGGAATCCTATGATATTTGTCGTGAATAATGTTTATGGCAACGGTCGTGAAGACAGAACAGAGCAGCAATGGTGAAGAGAGAAGGATGTGCGGAGATGAAAATTAGGAGAATGGAACATAGACCAAGACCAGTAGGGCGGATGACAGAAATACGTAAGGAGAAGGGTAGGGAGTGAGCGAGAGAGAGAGAGAGAGAGAGAGAAACATATCTTACAGCGTAAAGTCGTTCCAATCTCCCTTCGAAGGAGTCAGTGGTTTCAACCCAAGAGACAGAGTATGAGAACGTGACGGTCGTAGGTTCATGAGCAGTGATATCTTGCTTGTCCTGGGGGTTGATCGATGATTCCACCGCAATAATCTGAACATGTGCAGGCGATGAAGATGAAGATGATGATGAACGAGAGATGAAGTGGTGCTAGGGGGGAAATGGAGAACTCCATCGCTATTTCAACCTCTCTTTCTCTCTGAAATACCTACCCTGTCTCCGTTGTACTGGATGGTGAAATGAAGGTGAGGGAAAATGAAGTGTTGGGACTCTGCCGTGTGGCCCAGCAGCAAGTCTTCATTGATTACTTCACCAAGGTAGCCATAGATGGGTAAATCATCCAAGAACACTGTAAAAGATAAGAGACACGCAAGTTATATAGGGAAGGGGAAGAGTGAGTGGAGAGGGGGTAACAGCTTGTGAGGGTAAAAAAAGTCAAGGATATTGCGCAAGAGAGTTTGGAGAAGGGGGGGGGCGATTGAAGAGAAAAAAGAGAGCACGAAGTAGAACTACACTGAACACGGATACAAACGTACTTTCAAAGTAATAATCATTCTCCACCGCCTCTTCAAACTGCTCCATCTCGTCCAAACTAAGGGTTTTTGTGCATACTTCACGCCACTGAACGTCAACTGTAACAATGATGATCACAACGAAAAGAGGGGTCAGTTGTGCGATTGTGCGGTTGACTGACAAGTGCAGCAATGTGACGCGCACATGTGTCTGTACCTTTAAAGTTGATTTCGTAGGGCGTGTGCACCTTGCGATCTCCAGCTAAGGTCTCGCCCAGGGTGTTGTCGCCCTTCTTGTGCTTGTCAGGTTGGCAGAAAGGGAGGGAATAGTACCGGTATGTTTCACTGGGATTCGCATATGGAGAGACCTGTAGTAAAAGGATAGAAGAGAAAAGAGCAAGGGAGGAGGACGATCAGAGGAGTTGTTCGTAAGATAAGAGGAGAAGGTAAACAATTGGAGGTACAGATAACGTTATGGTATATGGAGAACTTGTGAACTAAGATGGTTGTTGAGGCGAAGAAGTGTCGCACGGAGAGCATACACGAGCGTCAGATGAGATCATTGAAACGAAGGCCGCGTGGAGTGGAGGAAAGGAAAAGACAACAATAATCGTCGCATCTGTGCGCCTTTAAACTACGTAAATGTACCTTATTGGCAAGTAGCTCGACAGCCTCGTGTAGCGCGTACTTGTTGGTCTTCAAATCGGCACACACGGCTCCAAGACAAAGCGATAAGCAAATCGCTGCGAAGACAACCGTACAGAAATGCATTCAATTGAAGGGAGACGAAGTTAGTTCAACGGTTAGTACAGAATATCTGCCGTGCTGTACTCTCGTTTCCAGCACCTGTACCTAACACTTTGATCGTCACCATGGAAGCAGTTTTTACGAGGGTGGTTGCGATGCTCTAAAGGTATCGTCAGTCATTGGACTTCAATTTGAACTGGGGCAGTATAGGAAGTCACGCGGCGAATTTCGGAGAAACAACCATCAAGAATAACGGACATCGTTCGTGTACGTTCAACTCATTTCTCAGCCCCAAAACTTTCCATATATGTTGCAATTATGGATTTTTTATTATTCTGTGCATTTGTGATGATTTGGAGTTGTTGAGCGATTGTTCATGCGCCCGTGGTGTTTAAACCCACTTTTTCTTCCGTTTTCAAATTTGAGTTTCTCTCTCACAGCTCCAGGTCTTCGTTTCTTTCCTTTCACCACAGTGAAACCTACGTAATTGATCACATTAAATACTATGAAGGTGAGTAACAAGTGCCGTGCCTCGTTCGTGATGCTTTCTTGACCCATAGAACACGAGAAGCACGACAGAGAAGAAGGGCGCGTCATGTTCATTTCCAATTTTCGAACTTCATCCTCCACCCCGCTTCTTCTCACTTCCCCGAAACAATAATAATGTTATCATTCATATCTTCCTGATTACAATTCTCTAATTTTCTTCATCCTTGTCTCTTCTCATGGGAAACGTCAATTTTTCGCGAAACCCAATTTTTTGCAGTCGCAACAATATGTCCTGTACAAGCTACTAAGGAAAGCAATTTACGGTCATGTGTACGCTGCCACTATCAAAGATGATGCTTCTACCACGGTAGCGGTGAAGAAGCTAAGCCGTAGTGCAATACGAACGAATATGTCCACCATCAGCGGTTTGGCTTGTAAAGAGGACGCCATGGCAGAGATTGCGATCATGCGACAGCTCGAGGAAGCAGGAGGACATCCTAACCTATTGAAGCTTGTTGATTGCTTTGAAGAGGATGACGATAATGTCTACATTGTGACAGAATTATGTTAGTATCATTTCACTCTCGTCGTGTGTTTTAAAAGCACTGCTCCTCCATACTTCTCATGCTTATTCTTATTCTCTTTGCTTCTCTATTATCTATCAACAGGTACCAAAGGCGAGTTATTCTCTGTACTAGAAGCTGCTGGACGCATCGAGATGCAGACTGCCCGTCACTTCTTCGCCGGCCTCATCAGCGGCGTGTCCTTCCTTCACCAACACGGCATCATCCATCGCGATATCTCACTAGAAAATATTCTACTTCATGCCGATGGTGACGTGCGAATCTGTGACTTTGGTCTCAGCAGTATTTGGGACAATCATAGTCAGCATGGCCGCGTTGGAAAGAAGCTGTACATGGCTCCGGAAGTTTACGGCTCGTCCGCATCGTCAATATCCGCCTCCGCGAAGCCGAATAGTACGCCTCCCTTTAGTCCCCTTGCTTCTCCGTTGTCTTCATCGTCGTCTTATGATGGTTATGCTGCCGATATCTGGTCGTGTGGAATCGTGTTGTTCATCATGGTCACCGGGGTCACCATCCTTGAAGAGCCTTCGGTACATGACCCTCGCTTCACTTTCGTTGCCAACGGATGCCTCCACGACCTTGTCCGTGTATGGGGGCTCTCTAGTCTTGTCGATGATTCGCTCTGTGATCTCATCCAGGTGAGTCAGTGTGTGTGTACTCCTTCACCCAGTGCTGCATGCACCAGGCTTCGACCAGGCACTCCTCCCTACTAGTATCTCACTTCAATGTCTTCCACATATACCCACACCTCATTTCATTCCGTCTCCTTCTCCCTTATCATTTGTAGGGAATGTTAACGATTGATCCAATGAAGCGTTGGTCAATGAAGCAAGTGATGGCGCATCCCTTCGTTGCCGAAATGTTGCCCGAAACCTCCTTCTCTCCTCCTCCTGCTGGTGGTGCACCTTCTGGTTCCTCCTTCGTAGACTCTTCACCTCGCAGGAACAGCTTCGATGACAACGACATCACCGTTGCTACAACGTGCAAAGAAAAGGAGGAAGTGGTGGAGCCTGCAGCTGATAAGGAGGGCGAACGGGACAAGATGCTGACTATGTGCCTGTAGTAAAATGATTGTACGAGTATGATGATACCCCGCAAGAAGATGATCCAGCCGGTCTCTTGCTTTTGTTTACTATCACAAGAACGATGTATACCGCACCGTAGGATAACCCGTGTTTATATATGAATGCAACCACCATGACGATGACGAAGACCTGCATATAGGTTTTACTAGAACCACTCCTCACCGCCCAAATTGAAAATTCCCGAGGAATCTTCTGCCCCTGCCGAAAACAACAACGAATAGTACGCCTATCCTACCATTCGTGCTCAAATCAATGTCCATTCAATGTATAATATATATATATATATAGGATATATATAGGGGTACTCTAGCTGCTATTTTACACAGGTCACAAAATTCAAGTTTTTCAAAAAGTCTTTATTATCACCACCACAAGAAAATGGAAAATGTATCACTGTGTATTTTATCCGGAGTTTATCTTTACGAGAGAGAGAGTGGGGGGGGAGCTACGAGCGACATGTCATGGGTGAGGGGAAATCAATACTTGTCGTTGATTCACCTCACCGGATGACTTCCACGCTGTGCATACCCGATCTCTTCCACTAATGTATCTGCTACTGCTGCTACGGCAATGACGTCAGTCATTAATCCAGAAGAATACCAGAGATTTCTGAGGCGGCATTCTTCTTAATCATAGAGTCCGAGAGGTCAATAGGAGCGGCTTTGTGGCCCATAGCTTGGGCCCTTCCATCCGCCAGACGCTGCTCCCTATGAGCAAGCTTCTTGAAGTACTTCTGCGCGTGCGAGCGAACCTGCACGGTAGTTCTTGTCTGCACACCCTTTGCAACCTTGTCCCAATTTCGCCCGTGTTCGGCGATCCCTTGAAGGAAAAGCAGGTGTTCGTCAGAGGACCAGCGGCCAGTACGCGTCGTGTTGGGGCCGAGACTCTTGGTGGAATCAGTGCGAAAAGCCATAAGGGGAGCAGTCGACGACACAGCCGACGACGGAGATGAATTTAGCAACGACAAGGAGGAAAAGGAAGCAAGCGACGATGAGACAGGCTTGGTAACGCTACTGCCGCGCTTACTGCCATATGCAGACGACTTGAACTGCCTCTTGCCAGCCTTCTTCGAGAACTTCCTGTTCTTCTTGAAGCCATTCTTCTTTGCGGCCCGAGCAGAGGCAGTCAGTGCAGAAGTCAACACTCGCGAGGAAATGCCGACTTGGTCATGCTCGGCGAGGGGCAAGCCAATGTCACGAGATGGAGGGAGGTGGTCGAGGTCATCGAGGTCTCCGTCTGAGACTACTGATGACCCCAGGGAAGAGCTACTGAGGGTAGAAAGAGATTCAAAGGAGGACACACAGGGGAAATCCTGGTATTCTACCGTCGGAGACAGAATGGAACCAAACTGGGAGACATTTTCGAGGGAGTTGACGCTAACCGTTAGCTCAGGCAGCAGGTCGGTTTGCGAAAGGGCTTCCAAGTCCACCTGAATATCGCTCTGATGGGACATGTTGGAGGACTCGTTGAAGCTAGGACCATCTACAACAGACAGATAAGAGTGTTATTGGTATAAGAGCGGTGTATCGGGGTGAAAAGGGCGGTGACAACACAGGCTGCAGAAAAAAATTGGAAAGTTACCTGCCAGTAACCTTTCGACATCGCAAGAATCCATGAAGGACGACTGCGAGTTAAAATCAAACTTTCCCATGGTAATAAATAATATAAAACAAGCTCCTATCGATATTGTTCGATGTAGCTAAGCTTCCCTACATTGTATAAAAAGGGATTAGAGTGAGGAATGCAGAAGAGAGTGTTGTGCAGGGTCCCAATTGCATGGGAGGATGGAAATTTCAATCAAACACACGCAACCGCAATCATCTTTGTGGTAATTCATGTTTGAGTGGGAAGAAACGAAACCTATACGGACGCAGTGCACCACTTCACAAATTATCGCCGTTCCTCACGTGAAGGCACCGAGGGCACCGGGGTCTCAGCATCCACATTTCCGAATTTCATGCAATTTCAGTGACAATCTAAGCATTCAGTCGTAACAAAACATCAAATCATTCATACAATACATCTGGTAAAGCAATCTAATCGTCCAAAGAGAAAAAAATGGGCGAGATAGACACATAGACCTATCCCGTGTGTTACTTCCAATATCAATCAGCATTTTGAAGGTCAAGATTGCAAATGAAAACACTAAAATTGAAGGAAAAAGAAGAATTATATGTTGCACTAAGTTGCATACCAAATAATTCCCCGTAACGGCGGAAGATAAATAGATAAACTAGTGAATGAAACTTCGGATGAAACAGGCGGAGCAGTTGAACATGTTTCATAGTTATTATCAGTAGTCCCGCCACCTTACGACTCAACAATCAGCCAAAATCAGATCTTGGTTTTTGTTTTCCCATTGTCCAGACGTAAATTGAATGACGCATCTGTTTGTGCTCCCATCATCTCAATCATTACGATACTAGTGTCTGCGTCCTCACGTTATTCATGCATGCAATCGAAGAGATCAAAGTCATCCACCCTCTGGAATTCGACAACTCAAAAGCCACTCTTTACTTCCTTTTTACACTCTACTTCTACCTTTGTCCTCAGTCATTGTGGTCGAATATGGATTCTGAGAACTTGAATTCGAATCATCTCCAGTACAGTCAAGAAGCTGGTGGTCTTGGCCGCCTGGCCTCAAAATATGAAAAGGTCGAGAATGACCGACTCATCACCGCCGCTGGAGTGCTGGAGGTACACTACCTATTTAATTGGTCTTTATTTTCTCTATTGTATCGAGAGTTGGTGTCGAAAATGGTTCGTCTATGCAGAAAAAAGGTATTTGATTTCACATATCCATTTTTCCCCTTCCCCTTCCGTCCACCTCTCTTAAACCTTCTCCCATTCAGGACCAGGCGGAACAAGGGATTGCTGTGAGCAGTCTTATAGATACATTGATCACGAACAACACCACTTCGCACTGGCACGTGGAACTAGAGCAACGGTTGAAAGCAGTCGTCAAAGCCGCCACCGTCGCTGCTGCGAAGATTACAGACAAAGGCGCTAAAGGTGACGAGCCACTGAAAGAAAGAGTAAGCAGCTTTCTTCACGAGTCTTCCAAGACATCCTCGATGGGCTTGTCTCTGCTGGCATCCTTGGTGAAAGACCTTTCATCCGAAGCCTTCGCCTTGCCCCCGGACTTTATCCTGAACAGTGTCCAGCATTTACAACAAGCTCTGCAGCAAGCTGAATCGCTTTCGCTCTTCCAGGACTGGTCCCCTCCTGCGGCCGTTGAGCGATCTGCTGCCTTTCACAAGGACAAAAACGTGGCAACCTCGGTCTACGCTGGGAACGGCGCAGACAAAGCTATCAGTCGATCGAGAGACTCCTACTGGCAAAGTGGCGCCATCAACCAGCCTGCTTCGTGGACAGGCGAACTGCTGGAAATCGAAACGCCGCTAACTTCCATTTCTATTTCCTGGCCAGCCTTTTATCGTCCAGCCAAGATCGTCTTCTTTGTTGAGGAGAATGCTGGCGCTGGAGGGGAAGAGGCTTGGTTACGTCTTGGAGAAGTGATAGAAAGTGACATTCCATCTGGGGTTACCGAGTTGAAGTATGAAGTCACCACTGGTGCTCACGTTGTAGGAAAACATAAAAAGCTCAAGATTGAACTGCATCCTCTTGTCGACAGGGACATCCAGTATGTTGCGCTCTCGAGGTACTCACGGTGAAGATTGCTTGTTATCTCTCTCCCTCTTCTAACTGTTTTCGTCCTGTGCTCACCTTTCCATTTCCCAGCGTGTCTGCAAAGTATCGCCGGTCAGGAATTACACCACGAGAGACGATGGATGCCCTGTACACGTGGTTGTCGTCCCTGTACACTGATGGTGGTGCAAGTAGCAGCGATGGTGCTCTTTCCGTGCTACAGCAGCAGGCGTTGATCACCTTCATGCAATTTATCAAAGTAGAAGGAGCACTTGCCTCCACTTTGTCCCTCAGCAAGTTGCTCCTAGAGACTGCTGGGAGCACACCCTGGCCCGAGGACCACGCACTCTCCACATCAGCCTCCGGTTTAGTTGCCTTTCTGTCCAAGCAACCAGAGGAAGTACACGTTCCTGTCTATTCTGTGACTCTGAATTCTAGCTCCTATCCGTGTCCTACCGCTTCCTTTCTCCGCACGTTGATTGTTGAAGGAGGCCTTACTGTCACCATCATAACAGAAGAGTTCACGCCGACAGTGTCGAAGCTATGCAAAGACTTTGACATCGTGAAACCGACTTCCGTGTCCTCTTCCTCCTCTCGTCGCACTCCTTCGACTCGCCTCTCATCTGGGGTGGGTAGTGGTAGACCGTCAGACTTCTCGTCCATGTTACGTGGTATGCGAGGTCCCGGTCGTTCTGGACGCCATGGTACCCCCAATATGATCCCTGACAGTGACGATGATGACGATGAGGATGTTAGCGCCTTAATCCGACGAATGAGAGACGAACGTAACGCTCGAAACCACTCCTCCTTCGGAACTTCCGATCCTGCTGATATGGAAGCGCGAATGATGCGTATGATGATGCGCGAAGAGATTCCAGGATTAGATGAAGATGACGAAGAAGATGATGGACGGCCAACCTCGGCCGAACTGCTGCGTACTCTGCAGGAAGATCTGGGAGAAGGCTACCCTGGATACGATGAGATTTCTCGTGTGCTGTCCAGAGATATCGCTTCGAGTCGTGCAGGCTCTGCCAACTTAATGCGGATGATGCGCCATGGAATGGGGTCTATTGCAGATGCAGAAGACGACGATGAATTCGACGACGACATCAGTATGTCTGATGACGATCTTTCAAATGTTGATATTTTTGCTAATGACGATGACAGATTGATCGCCAGCATGCACGAGGAAGCTGAGTTCGAGGCTGAAGCTGCCGCTGGGGTTCTTCAAATTCACAACATGGTGGAAGATCTACATACAAATTTAGCGGACGGTCACCTCGAAGGAGATGAATTGCAGGAAACTTTGCGAGCGTTGGATCTGAGTTTGCGCAATTTTCGTGCGGATGGTGGAGAACTATCTGAAGAAATCGAAGAACGCATCAATCAAATCCGTGCGGGTCGCACCTCTGCTCCTCCCCCTGTCCCTGCCCCCACTACTACCCCTTCTGAGTCTAAAATCGACGATGGTTCCGCTGTAGAAGCAAAAGAAGATGAGGTGGAAGCAGAAGAGAAGAAGCCTGTCCTACCAAAGTTCTTCCTTCACACACCTGACTCGTTTTCCGAGAATTTCAAGCCTCCTCCCGAGGAAGAAGCGGCGAAGCATCTTTACCTAGTTATGTCAGCTCGACATAGTGACCTTCGTAAGGCTGGAGCGATCAAGCACATTCCTGATTTACTCACTATTGGGGCGTCTGTAGTGTATTTTGCATATGGAGGAAGGAAAGATCCTCTGAGTATGATGCTTTCAAACGATCCGATGCAACCGTTCGCCAAGCTTCGTTTTGATAAGATCGCAGAGGCTGATTCTCTGGCTTCACAGATCATCAAAAACCTAGGTGACCGTGAAGGCATAAAGGGTGCGGCTGCAGCAATGTCCTCTTCGTCGCCAACTAATAAATCAACCTCCCTTGCTAGCCTTGGCCGGCAAGTCTTGAATGCAGCTGCCTCATGCGCTGATCTTTATTCGACCCGAATGGAAGACGACGCGCCTTCGCTTATTCTCTTGCCTCCCACAATATTAGAACGGCCGTTCTGCTTGCAAGTTGATGGCACTACCTTTGCTCTGCTCTTCGATACATTGAAGTTACTACTCACTCAACGCGAGTCCGAGGCGAGTGCTGGAGCTGCGGAGTCGAAAGGCGGAGACCCCGACACTGACGACGCCAACAGCTTGAAAGTCACAATTATTTCTGTTCTCAAACTTATTGCGCTGAACTTTGAGCAGCTGGTGCACTCCCGCGTAGACCCGAAGCACGTGGGGCTCACGGTGGATGTTCTCAAGCAGCTGCGTCTCACTCTTGGTGACCTGCTGGCGATTCGAACGGATGATGAAATCCAGCTGGCCACTGCTGTCGTTATTCAGTCTGGATTTAGTGTGCTATACCTGACTAAAGACGATCGCAAGATTTTCCTGACTGAATTAGTGCAGTCAATCTTGTCTGGAACGAACTGTACGGGTGCCCAATTGAACTTGCTCGATTTGATTTTGGTCCAAACCGCCTCATCAGATGCCACTGTCACACATTTCTTCCCCACAAAGGTGCTATCCTTTGCTCATGACTCTCTGTTAAACCTACTCCTCCGTCTCTCTGTCGCAAATCATCTACCATCAGAGTTTAAAAACCATCTAGCACGAATCCAGACCTCTGTGGTGCAGGTGCTGGAAGCGCATCGACAGAAGCTGGTTGCACGTGTCTTCTCTGCTTTGAAGATTGTGGAAGTGTCTAGAGAAGACAACAAAGAAGACGTGGATGAAGCTAAAGAAAATCTGGAGGCAGAAGAAGCCATGGAATGCTTCATCTGCTACACAAGTCTGGTGGTCGACACAGTGGGTCTGGTCCGAGAGGATGTTGGCCACTTTAAAACACAACTTCTGCCCTCATTTGCCACCACGCTTTGTCTTGTCGCCAAAAAGACCCCCGTAAAAATAATCACCGCTTTGATTCCGTTGGTTTTCACTCTCATTGGTCATCTGACGACGGGGGTGCCCTCGAAGGTTTTCGAAGATGCTAATTTCGTCCTTGCCATGCACGGTGCCAACTGCAGATTCAGTGAGGCCATGATGGCTGCGAATGGAGACATCTATGGAGAGGCTAAATTTTCATCAGTTGACGAGTACACAAACGGCAAATTTCGCTGGGAACATCGGGAGAATCATGTCTGGGCTTCGTTCTCTCCCCGGATGAATGAACTGCTCGAGACGCGATTCACGCAAGGCGAAGTGGAGCCCATCCAGGTGCGCACCCACTCTGGTGACTTCAGGATTGATATTAATGGACTGATGGCACGGCGACTGGACAGAGGCCGTAGCAGCGCGAGGCCTTTTCAAATTCGTCGGCATAAGGTAGAGAAGGTAAAAAAGAAAGGGATCTATTTCAAATGTAAGGGCTGCAGCCAGTGTACCTCCGCTCTTACCCTGCCGCCTGTCCCTGATGTACTTCGAATCTTGGCGACTGTGGGGGGATTATTGTGTCGCCAGATGGTAGCCGGTCCGATTGTAGCCTCCGAAGAAGAAGAGGTGATGCCGTGGCTCAACACACTGCTTTTCCATGAAGGCATTAAGACGATTCCAGCGGACGTCGTCCCCTTCGATCTCCCTCTCCCGGTTGATGATACTGGAGTGGCTCCTCTGATGAAAACTTATCTTCCAACTTCTGTCAAAAAGGTGGAGAACACCGGTAAACGACCAGAGGCTGTGGAAGCCTTCGTCCTATCTTTAGCTGCAGAAGACAGTGAGGACGCCAAACGGCTGTTGTCTTGGATGTCTAAGGTGAAAAGAGACTTTCTGAAAGGCAAAGACACGTATCCAGCAGTGGAGCATCAGTTTTTGTCCGCATTACTCTTACACGGAGGGCTGGGAGATGAAGCTTTAACTTTCATCGAAAGTGGCAAGGACGCCGACATGCCCTCTGAGCTCATGGGTAAAGTGTGGTTGAAGATCGACTGGCTGAGGCAACTACTGCGAATAAAGAGACAAACATATCTTGGCGACGATGGTACCTTTGAAGCTGAAGAAATGGGTGAAGAGGATGTGGCGGCTTTGTCTTCAGGTGAATCAAAGAGTACTGTTTCTGATGCAGGGGAGGGGGAAACAAAGGATTCCTCAGTAGAACGAGAATCTAAAGACGCGGAGGAAGGGCCTTCTCGTCCGTCCCCGGAAAGCTCAACGAAGCTCAAGGCGAAGACACGTCGGCGAATCTCTCGGGATCGTCCTTTGACTTTCGAATGCTACCTTGATGTATGCGTGGACCGAATCTCTCTGCTCACCAAATTGGCACCGGTGTGTCCATTGCTGTTGTCTGGCACTGACGATGATGACGATACTCCTGCCCCTCCTCCACTTGTAAACTATCCATCTGTTACCTCAGTTGGCTCGGAAGACATGTGGGGAATGGGTAAAGGCTTTTCTGGCGTGCTGACAGCTCAAGAAAAGCTGCGGAAGCGAAGCGGTATGAAAGCGGGTCTCAGCGCCGAATCTGACGTCACTTTAGAAGATAAAGAACAAAAGTTATCCCCTGACCATAAGCTTCGCGTCAACGCCATGCAAGCGGTGCAGAGCTATCTCATTCATGGGGGGCAGGCTCCGCCCAAGTGCCTTCTTGCCATCCTTGCTCGACGTCACGTCCGGGCTAACCACCGTGCTCTGGGGCTCGCCCTCGTGCACCACTTGGTGGAACTGCTGCCGCTCGATGTTGCAAAACAGGACGTTTTACTTCCTTTGCGCCAAGCCTTGAGGGGTGAGACTGAACTTGTTGCTCGCGACATGGCCACAGCAGAGAGTACAAGCCGTCACCATCCTTTGATTCATCTCGAAGGGGTGTCCAAAGCAGCTGCAGACCGAGTTTTGGCTGCATTTAGAAGCGTTTATCACACTTCTGTGACTCTTTTGTCTTCACATGTGCGTCGTGTTGGTGGTGCAGGAATGGTGCATGCAGTAGCGTGGATCTGCTCCATGGAAGTCGTACCAGAGGCTGGAGACGTGGACAACATCGTTGACAATCGTTTAATGAATACGCTGCGCTCTCTGTTTACATTGACAACCTCTACAGCTCCGGCAAGTATTCCTGCAGTAGTGAAAAGTCGATCTCCGTGTCGCTGCACCAATATCATTCCCGGTGAATTCATTCTCCTTAGCCTGCACCAAGGATGGCTCACGAAGGCGATGGTATTAGAGTATCTTGAGGCGCTAGTAATTGGTGAAGAGAAGGCGAAGATAAAGGCAATGCAGAAGCCTGAGTCCCTTATTCCCATGTCGATTGAAATATGTATGAGGATGTATGACACAGTCACCAGCGACGCTAAGACTGCCGGGAAAGACAAAGATTCGAAAGCAAAAAAGCGATGGTTGGAAAGGAAAATCAATGCCCGCAACGTTCTCGTTCGTCAGTATGAAAGCTTCCTTAATCTACAAACTGCATGGTCTCTGTTTCGCATCATCACCGCTATGACGCTGGGAGGCGCGAACGATCGGCAGACAAAGAATGTGGAATGGATGTGCAAAACCTTGCTTGCGATGGCGTCCAACCAGGAGGAAGAAGACGCGGCTAAGTCGGTGGCAGTACTCTGCGGAGATCGCATCGCTCAGTCAGTCTACGCATCATCTGTTGGAGTTCACTCAACCTCGATCCACGGGATCGTCAAAGGAGGGTTCCGAGGCGTATGTGACGATATCAAGACGGCAGTGTCGTTCTTGGAAGCAGCACTGACTATGTCAGAATCTCGCCTTCCGGCCTATGATGACCTGGATGCCGCTCTGTTCAAACATCAGGTGTCAACGGTAGAAGCTAGGCTGCATGAACGTCTCCTCTTCTTGTATCAAGTGACGTAAGTAAAGGCTTCTGTCCGGGTGGTTTATCCGTTTCATTCACTTGTATATTTGACCGCTGTAAATTATTATGCGGTTTTATTCTTTTCAGATCTACTCCTCTTGGTTACGTTGCTGTAACTTCCAAGTCAGTTTTAGAAGCATTGATTTTATTGCTTACTGTCGGATCGCCGCGGAATTACCGTATTGCCATGCTTATCCTTCGCATCGTCCTCCCCGTCCTCTCCCCTGCTGAGCTAAACGATAAACTTGGCAGCTCCAATGGAGCGGCAGAGTTTTTGTCCAATCTTCTGTGGACCATTGGTCAGGCCTCCATCCATTCAACTGGGTGCTCATTCGATCTCCTTGATGATGACGCATCAGCCGTTCCTGCTTCCAAAAAACCTGCTGCGGAGGCGATTGAAGCTTCAGCGCTGTCATCTACCGCTCCTTCGTCCGCATTATTACATGCCGTTGACCCAAGTGCATCCGTCTCGTTAACCAACCCTGTAGAAGCTGTTCCGTTGCAGTGTGCTGCGTGTACCTCTATCAATCCTTCAGGATCCACAGAGTGTCAAGTATGTTATACTCCTTTCCCTCGTTCGTCGGGGGGAGGAGCATCAAGCGCCCGGTGGACCTGTGATATGTGTACTATGTCCAATTCAGGCTCTGCAACAATGTGCACAACATGTTATAGTCCTCGCCCTACGGCGGCACCTCTGAGTGAGGTAGTACCAGATGTCCCAGAGGAGACCAGCGGTGCCCCTGCTCTTCCCACTCCAGATCCCGTAGCTGCACCAGTACTCTCTGAATGGACATGTGGGGTCTGTACCTTTAGCAATCCAGGAGATAATACGGTGTGTCACGTATGTGGTACTCGTCGTCCTGCTGTCTCTGTACCTCCCATCGAAAGCCCGTCCGAAGCTGAAGGTGATAGTTCTGCAGAAGGAGAAGAGAAGATAACTGCTGATGGCTCTGAGGAGGCCGACAAGAAGCCAATTATGTCGGTTAAAACAGAGACGAAGAAAAATGAGGAAGTGCCAGACTTCCGGAAGGCGTCCGAGTCGCGCCCCGATTCCGCCGCGTTGCAGCTGCAGTCCAAGTACGGTGGTGGCTTCAATGCTCTCGCCATGGCCGCAGAAAGTGTTACCTTGCTGCGTGTGATGACCTCGAACAAAGAATGGAAGAATTTAGTCGTCGAGAGCATCACGAAATCGATGCAGAATTTGGAGAGCGACATGAAGGGAGATGATATCATGCCTGTGTCCTCCGATGCAATATCTATGGTCGCAGCGTCTCTTGCTGTGTTGGGAGGAGATAATCTTCTCCTACGTACAGGTGGAAAAGTCGCTATGCAAGGTAACGTAGGAACAGTGTTGTCGTACACCCCTGGAGCTCCCAAGGCTACAGTCGTCTTCGGTGATTCCAGTGCCTCTCCCAGTGTCGTGGACATCACCTTCCTTACCCCCTTGCCTGACGTCAAGCCAAACCCAAGAATGCTGAAGCTGAAAACCTGTGGTGAAGCAATTCCCCGCTTGTTTGATCGTCTCTTATCGCTTCCTGTACCGCGGAAGAAGCCTCGTGAAACGGATGCAGAAGACGAAGGAGGAGGAGCAGAGGAAACGAAGGAATCGAACGAAGGAAAGGAGACTAACGGTAAGTTGTTTCTCTTTCTGTAAACATGATGTCGTGTTGGTTATCTATGTCAAGTTGTGATGTTCTAACTTGTCTTACTTCTCTGCTACCTTCTTTTAGAAGAAGATGAAGAGTCTCGGGTCAAGCTTGATGATCGTAATCTTTACACTGTCGTCCTACAATCCATGGTTGTCAAGGTCATCGCCGTTCTCAGCCAAGATGAAGTCAATGCAGAGGTATTGCTCTCTGTTAGTGATGCAGAAGACAACAGCATCTTGTCCAAACTCCTTGTTATGGCGCTCGAACCTATTGCCTTGCCTTCCTTCGTCAGTGCATCATCCTTAGAAGGACGGTTGATCCTACTCAAATCTTTGATCATTGACGTAACGGGCGGCGGAATACCAAAAGCTAGTCATCTGAAACTTACCCTCGAAGGTCTGGAGAAAGATGATGCTTCTCCTAGTGATGCTGTTGAAGACACGCCGGCTCCTCCTTCGCCGAAGTCCATCGAGCGTCGCTCGAAAGCTCTTCAGCTCACTGGTCTAGGCTACGACACAGATTTGTGTATCAAAGCGTTAGAAATGTCTCAAGATAACATGGAGCGTGCTGCTGATATGCTCATGACGGGCAAGGTACAAGCCTTTATTCAGGGATCAGCAGCGGAAGGGCGCAACGACAAGCGGTGGGAGAACGCCCAAACCATTGCCGTTATCTCGAATATGCCTCCAAAGCTTTGTTACTCGGTGCTAGAAATGTTGAACGATGAAAATAATCAAGCAGTGGATTGGCTACTACGATATGGATCTACATACGCCTCAATCTCTGTTTATGCTGATGGTGCCGCTAGAGCGACAGAATCGCAAGAACTTACCGACGATGCCGTGATTGAAGACTGCGCTGAGGCTCATATCGCACTCTCTGACAACAGTGCCGTGACGTCGGATGGCTCAGCAGCGACGACCATCAGCTCCTCTGAACTTTCGGTCGGTATCAGACCTGTCGACAGCTCAGAACTTGAACGCCTGCGAGTAGATTCACTTGTGGTTGTGGCTCCACCATCCTCATCCTCGTCTAGAAGCAACGCCAATACTGCTACTCAGAGCTCAATTCTTCATTTCCCTGGTGCCCCCTACGTTGTAAATGAGGTTGTGCGTAAGAAGAAGAAGGTGAGCGTCCATGTGAAGCAAGTAGATGCAGAAACCTCCTTCGTGTCTTCGAAGAAACTCGAAGATCTGAAGGAGCTCCACCTGGTTTCCTCTCTATTTAACGTCGATGTGAAGGGTTTAGATACCCTCTGCTCTTTGTTCTTCCAAAGTGAAGTGGCGCTCTTATCTCACTTCAGTCGAAGCGCGGTGGTGACGTTGATGAGCAACTGGCCGGCCACGCGCAACTTCTCTCTTGCTTCCATCGGCGGAGCCGTCAGTCTGGTGCAGCTGGTAAAGATGGTGGCAGCTTCTGAAGTCTTCCTCAAGAATCGTTCTCAGGGATCTGGTGATGGTGAAGGTAATGCTGGTGTTGAGGTCGATGCCAAAGAAGAAGGCACGTCCACCAATGCCCCAATGACCGACGCCTTACGTGCCATCATGTTACGTGTACTGCGGCAAGAAGCTGCGGAACGTCCCGAAGGATTTGTAGAAGAGTACGCTGCACCACCGGTTGCTGACGATGCTGATGAAGACGACGAAGAAGATGACGAAGCAGCTGCTCTGGCATTAGCCTTGCAACTGTCTGTGTCTATTAATGAAGCAGTAAAAGGAGGCAAGGAAGACGTAGATGCAGAAGAATCTCCACATAAAAACGCCGATGTCCTCCGTGGAGACACCTTGTCGCAAAAGCTCGTGTCCCAGTGTGTGTCGAACTTCGTTGAGAGCACTCGCCCCAGTGAGAATAGCGAGACTGCGACGAAGGAATCTTTGCATCCCTACTTTCCTAGTTGTGACTATTCTGGTAACGTTCATTTTGAAGGAACGAAGGCTTTGCGAGTGTCCTTTGATCCCAAATCAGAAATTGGTGAAAACACAAGGTTGAGGGTGTTCAGGTATGGTCGTCTGGTGCATTATTATATTTCAATCGGTTTCCTTCTTACGCAGTGAAATGAGTATTCTTCATTTTATTTGTTCCCTTCTGTATGGTGTAGTGGTAAAGATGGACGTGGAAAACTGGTCGCAGAATTCACGAACAGAACGACCAGACCTTGGCGCCCTCTGGTGATTCATGGAGACCACTTTTCTTTCCGGTTCAGAAGCAATGTGCGGGAGGCTGAAGTCGGAGGAGGAAGCTATGGTTACAGGTATCTGAAATCATCTCCGCGATGGCTAAGAGATCGTTTTGTTCTTCACTCTTTATATTCTACCTCCATTTCCTAGATTCACCGCTGCTCCAATCCATGGCCTCCAGTGGTTGAGTGAGCGTGAGGTCTTTCACGATGCCTCTCTCGAATGGGCTTGCTGGGTGCTGCAATTCCTCTTGAACGACGGTCAAGACATTCGTTCCGTCGGAGCTGTGCACAATACCAAGGTCTTTGATGCCCTGGTGCGTTATCTTCGTACTCCCGGAGCTCCTTACAAGGGAAGAATCATCTCGTTGCTCACACAGCTACTCCAATCGCCCGAACTCTTTCCACCGAGTGCGTTGCCGAATGTGAAAACCTTGGAGACTGTCGAGGCTGCAGCAGTTGTCTTGTGCGTCAAAGATCGAGAGGATGACACGGTGACGTGCGTTGCACCTCGGCTTCAAGCATTGATGGAAGCACTGTGTACGGCTCGCCTCTTCTCTCGCTCCTTGGTTCCAAAGTCTGAGGCAGTGGTAGACACAATCTATACGCTACCTCCCCAGTTCAGCAGCATGTTCAACGATACAATCGTCAATCTAATGGAAACTGTTGACATGATGAACTGGTTGAACGCTCAATTAGTCCTACAGAATGTAGCAGGCTCTGAACGCGGCGATGAGCTCGCGGTGGACAACCTCACCCTTTTGGCGAAAGCCCTATGGATCTCGAAGACAGAAGTTTTTGTCAACGTCCTTGATTTGTATGCGGGTGAAGACTGCAGCGGTGTGGTCACCATCCCCGGGGCGCAAGAAATGATGTTCTTCCTGGATCCGCGTACAAACTTGAAAGAAAGCGAGCTACGTCTCTCCAACAGTGACGGTAGTACCATTCCCACCGACGCAGAGATGTTTGCTGGTGACACCCTGAAGTGGCATTTTGCTCCCAATAATAGCACAAAGGCGGCAATGAAGAAGGCTGACTCCTCCATCCACGTGGCATTTTACGTTTTCCCGAAGGGCATGAACGACGGTGCTTCCCAGGCTCTGCTTGCCGCGATGACCGTAGAAGAACAAAATGCCCTTCTGTGCGCTAGTAATGATACCCGCATCACGAAGCAGGTAGACATGGCGATTGTCGAGGTGGTCAACCGCACCTTGGAAGGAGGACTAAGTTGGCCGTCGGACTGCCCCTCATTTCACTTTCCCGTAGACCTCGTACTGAAAGCAGGGGGTGTGGACTATCCGGCCCTCGATGGTGTTCCAGAAGACTTACTTCGGCATCGCTTTGCTGTGCTGAAGCTGTGGAATCGCCTTCTGGACTCCACCCTTCGTTTAGTGCACCTACTGACCGACCAACCCGGATGGAGCTTCGGGGCTCGGCTCAAGTCTTTATCTCATCTCATCTTTGCAAATGTGAAGAATGGGTTGTTTCAGGGAGCGCTGGATTCTTCGCGTGGGGCATCTCGTGTTTCTTTAACTTTAGATCGTGCGCTTGCTCGGTTGAGTCGTGAGACCATGAAGGGACAAATCGAAGAATCGAAATGTTTGTTCGTGCAATCATTCAAGTTTCTCCACAATCCACCACCTGTCTCGCTTCGTTCGAATGAGCAAACTTTTATGGTTCGGTTTAAAGGAGAGAAGGCGCAGGATGCTGGTGGACCGTACCGTGAAGCTATCTCCGAAATCGTAGAAGATCTGTTTGGTGATCACTTCGCATTGTTCATCAAGTGTCCGAATGCGCAACAACGGTAACTAAAGTTTGCTGTGTCATCTGTGTTTCAGTGCGGATGAAGTGAAGGTTTATTGTTTGGTTGGAGCAAAAGTTTCTCACTGTTCGTGTTCGACGGCATACTTTCCTTCTTCTACAGTCAAGGTCAAAACTTAGACACCTACCTCCCGAATCCTGCCGCAGTTTCTCCTTTACACATTCAAATGTTTGAGTATGTAGGAAAGTTGTTAGGTATTGCAATTCGAACGAAGAATCCTCTTCCATTCTCTCTCCCCAGCTTGGTGTGGAAACCTCTCGTCGGAGAAGAAATTGGAGGTACAAACCATTTTACATTCAATTTTATACGTGTGTTTGCGGTTCCGATGGCAGAGACCCTTAGTGAAGCCTTCAAATTTTGTTAATGTTTACCACCATTCATTTATAACTCTCAATCAGTGGAGGATTTGGAATCCGTGGACCTACCCTGCTTCAACAGGCTCGAAGCCTTGCGTGAAGTAGAAAAGGACGGCATTCTCTCTGAAGAAGACTTCCGTGAGACGTACCGAGGAATTGTATGGACAACCAACCGTAGTGACGGCGTAGAAGTTGAAATCACGGCTGGTGGTAGAGAAAAGGCAGTGACCATGGAGACCAGAGAAGACTACTGCGCTGCTGTCGAAAAGTTTCGTTTGAATGAAGCGGTCCCAGCGGTCGCTGCAATCAAACGAGGCTTAGAAACGATCGTCCCTATTCGCCTTTTGACGATGTATACCTGGAAAGAGCTCGAAATTATGGTTTGCGGGCGTCCGGAAATCGACATCGGCTTGTTGAAAACGCACACGGTAAGCCCCTCCTTCTTTCCTCTCCATGAAAAGGATCAACCAGACTTGTAACTCATCTCGTCACATTTGTCTTAATATGTACAGGTCTACCGTGGCTTCAAAGCTACTGATCCTACCATTGTGAACTTCTGGAAAGTTCTTCGCTCCTTCTCCAACGAACAACGAAGCGACTTCATCCGATTTGCTTGGGGCCGGAATCGTCTACCTCGGGGGGTGTGGAGTCACAATCTCTGTCTGATTCGTAAGCGAGGAGATCTAGAGCAGCTTCCTGTCACTCATACGTGCTTCTTTCAGGTAGAGCTACCGCCATACGAAACAGAGGAAGTAATGCGGAACAAACTCTTGACGGCCATTACGTATGGACTAGGGGCCATGCTCCTAGTTTGAGCCCTCACTCTCACAACGACACCCAGTCTCTTGGCGTACAAATACATTGTATAGACGTGCGTATCTTGCATCTCGTTACCTCTGTTATAGTTTATGGTTCAATTCGAGCGGGAGGAATGGACTGCGGGAAATTTTAGCCTGTCAGAACGGTGAAAAATCTTTTCAGGAACACAATTAGCATGTGGACATCGAGACCTTGTCCCAATCATTACTGCGGTCAATGCTTTATTAGATTGTAATAATTTGATTATCCGTTAAAAAGTGTTCATTGCGTTACCCTTAATAGAGTTGCATGTCCGAAACGTATTAGCTTCAGACTCTCAAGGCGGGAAAAAGATACTACCCCGTGTCGAAGTCCTATCTGTGCCTCCACCTAATCAGTATGGATAAACTTTCCTAGGACTTTCTCTTTTAGAGTTAGATCCCTACGAAAAGTTATTTTCTCTACGGAGACTATACAAAACTGACAATGACGAAAAACTTCCAGTATGATCTCAATTGAATTATACTAGCTGGAATGTGAGTGTATGGCGGGGTGAAATCTTGCTAAGCAACTATCGTAGTCATATTATATTTTTTATTTTTTTGTGTGTTAATGTATGTGTGTTGTGTTAAGTTATCTGTGTTCGTAGTTGTACTTCTACTGCCGGAATCGCGCTTGCTTGCGTGCAGTCGTGACGCGTGTCGTCGCGTGCTCGTATCTTCAACGTGGTGTGAGTTGCAGCTGGTTGCGGCAAATCCAGTTGTTTTTTCATGACAGCGGCAAAGATTTCACGAATATGATGATCGCATGGTATATATCTGTGTGCGTATCTTACTGACAACGCAACTTAAGTTCACAGCCTATCTTCATTATAATGACAACCAAATAACGAAAACGAGCAACAAAAAATCCAGATCAAAATCTATTTTTTCCATCGTTCGAATCTCATTGTCTTTAGTAAGGAAAAAGGCCACACAAGAAACAGTAAGAAAAGAGTCACCATACACACAGCGTAGAGTCGTCCACACTCTCTCTCCAATCAAACAATCTTGTCAAGCCTCAAGCGTTGAAAACAAATCAAACACCGTAAAGGATAGGTTAGGACTTAGGCCTTAAGGGCCTTAACCTTGTCCTCGGCCAAGAAGTCAGTGAATTCCTGGTAAGGGTCCTTGGTGAAGTGGGTCTCAGTCCACAAGTCAGGGGACAAGTAGCTGTAGGTCTTCTGCAGAGCATAGTAGATGGCCTTGACGAAGTTTCCGAGGGTACGGGAGTGACCGCGAGTAGAGGTGTAAACATCCTCAAGTCCAGCCATGGTCAAAAGCTTCTTAGAAACAGGAGCAGCGACCAAACCGGTACCACGGGGAGCGGGAATCAGACGAACGCGAACGGAACCGCACTGACCCTGCACCTTCATGGGCACAGTGTGGGGGAGACCCATACGGGAACCCCAGTAACCACGGCGAATAGGCACAATGTTGAGCTTGGCAGCAGTCAAAGCACCACGGATGGAAGTGGCAACTTCCTTGGAGCACTTGACTCCGAGGCCGATGTGGCCGTTTCCGTCACCGACGGCAACGAAAGCCTTAAAGCGGGTAATCTGACCAGCAGCACACTGCTTCTGGACAGGCATAACTTTCATGACTTCCTCCTTCAAACCGGGAAGGAAATGTTCCACGATCTGGGCTTCCTTGATAGGAAGAGCGAACAAGAAGATTTCTTCCAACTTCTTGATCTTGCCAGCCTTCACGAGGCGGCCCAACTTGGTGACAGGAACCCACTCCTCCTTGTCTCCTCCACGTCCACGGCCTCTGCCGCGTCCTCTTCCTCTTCCGCGTCCGCGTCCGCGGCCACGTCCTCTTCCGAATCCTCCTCCTGTGAAAGTAAGCAAGAGAGCGCAAGTTAGTGAGGTGAAGTGAGGTGGAACAGAATTGGTCGCCACGGAACGGCTACATTTCCATGCAAATAATGAAATACAAGCAACAAAATAGTATTTTTGTGTTGCTGATGAACCAGTGTAGCGGCAAGTAATGCCATAAGCCACGAGTATGTAGCCGCCGACAAAAAGTGACTCAACACTTTTCTTTCGACGCCCATGCAGCACCAGAGATAATCTCTATGAATCTTTCAACTGAACTACACGCACAATATATGATACTTTTAGAGGTACTTACTTTCGCCTTCTGCCATTGTGATCTGATTGATGTGTTTAAACTTTAAATTCCAAACGGGACTATGTAAGCCACAAGCTGGGATTGTCCACACGAGTCCTCTTTCTTTGGGGTAGTAAAATCGGTTCCACATTTGGGGTAGCATAGAAATTGGTGTTTCAATTTGTCGTATGTCTATTCTACCTGAAGGCGCTATTCGTACCAAAAACCAGAGTGTATGGTCAATAAAAAGCCTGTGCGAGTCTATTGCGGAAGGAAATCGGTACGCTGGTCCACAAAGCTTCAGAATTCGATTTCTTTATAGTCCACCTGACGAGCCTGATTTTCTGTCGACGCAACATGACTTTTCCATCGCCTTTCCGCCAGTATGAATCAACGGAGGATTGATATGGGCAGAGAAACTTTCCAAACAATTATTTTAGTATTCATCCTTGTTCCGGCACTCGTTGCTATTGCGAATTTCGGGGTTTATATACGGGGATTGAGTGCATCAGACGCTCAAATGGAGAGCGAGGGTATAAACGGTGTATGGAGAGGGCTATCCAAGATCATTTTTTCTCTTCCTCTTTACGTTGCACTCCGGTGGTATCATTTGATTAAACTAGAGACGCGAGCATCGTGGCTGCTGCGCTGCCAAGTGATTCATACTGTGGGAGTGCAGTTGTCCCTTTTTATGATTCCAGAAGTGGGTGATATGGTCTTCCTTTCACTTACGGAGGCTATTCTACGTCCCCTTGCCTGCTATGTGGCCAATGGTTTGCCATTGTGGTTGGTGCTATCCGTATCTGCTCCCATGGCCCTCGTGAACATTTTGAAAATGAGTTTACAAGATGCTGCAGTTAGGCCCCTTTGTACGTCTCTGCTGTGGTTGCTATCTCGCCTTCTTCTCACATGGTATTTTTTACTGCCTTATCTGCAGTTGGCTTCATCTGGACGCTGGTTCGTATGTGTGAGGATCTGCTTTTTCTTTTTGCTTGGTGGCTGGTTCTGCCTTCGTCTTGGTGTGCCGTGTGTCGACACATCTCTCTACTCTAGATTGAAGATCTATCCTCCTACCGCTCAGTCAAATTTTGCACATTTATTTCTACACAGTTGCACTTCTGCTGTTTGTGTGCCATCTATGGAATGCATCGATTGCAACTCAAGCTGTACTCCGTCACTGATAAACTTGCGGACTCCGTCCAAGATGCAAAGAAAGCACGGCTGGACGCAGAAGACGCCTTGCTCGATGCAGAGAAAGAGAAGGCTACTCGAAAAGAATTTGTTCGTTATGTGTTTCACGAAGTACGGGTAAGTTTCGTGCTTAAGAAGCTGGAGCGAGAGATAGACATGGAGACGTATTCAGCAACAACGCGACAAGCACTCTAACAATTTGCTCTTGAGCACACTTGCTTGTTCCTACACTCGCATACACACACGATGTTAACTATAGATACTAACCCGTTCCATTTGAGTGTTTAGGTCCCATTAAACGTGGTTACCATGGGGCTAGATCTCATCTCGGGGATGGGGATCATCGAGGACGCCCTGAAGAAAGCTTCTACTCCTACGAACCACAATATTCCTAAGGATGCAGCAACACATACATATGGAGAGAAGAGTGGTGCTATGGATGATGAAATAGATGAGAGTACGCAAATTGCTGAAATTGCACAGCTTGTCAGCGAGATGGGAGCCTCTGCGGATACGATGATGCACCTTTTGGACACGGTACTCGACATTGAGAAGCTCGACGCTGATCAAGTTGAGTTGAAAAAGGATAAGTTCAGTGTAACGAAGTTGTTTCGTCAACTTAACCGAGGATTCACTGCCCAGCTCAAGACTACAGGGGTTCGTTTAAAGCTGAGCATCGCGGACGAGATACCAGCGGTGGTAATTGGAGACGTCTTTCGATTGAACGGATGCTTGAGCAACTTTCTGTCCAATGCAATCAAGTTTAGCCAAAGAGGATCGATGGTGCATCTTGACGCCTCTGTGGTGCGGCAGAACCCCAAGCACGTAGAGATCAAATTCAGTGTTACCGATGAAGGGGAGGGTATCCCACTTGAACACCACCATCTAATTTTCTCTGCCTTCAAACAAGTGCCCAAGAATCAAACTTATCGTCATTCAACTGGCTTAGGGCTCAATATCAGCAAACGGATGATTGAACTAATGGGTGGAACCATCGACTTTTTGAGTGATGGAGAAGGTAAAGGTTCCACTTTCTTCTGCACTCTTGTCCTCGGAGTTGGTAGTGATAGGAAAGCTACCATTATCCTGGACGAAAGGAGTGCGTCTATTGGCAGCGATAATGGTAGCCCCTCGAACTTTTTTGAAAGCGATCTGTTCTTCACAAGTGGTGGCATCAGTAGTGATGTCGGTAGTATCAAGCTTGTGAAGAATGAGGAAGCAGTCTTCCCGACCATGACCCTGTCGCAAGAGTGTGGGCACGGGGCGGACAATGCTGCACTATGTATCCTGTCTTCTCTTTCTATTCTTGTTGTGGATGACTCTCCGCCGACTCGCAAACTTATGTTGAAATGCCTCACGAAGATGGGCATCAATGAAGAGGGAATACACACCGCAAAAAATGGTGAAGACGCCTTGCAAAAATTACACCTTCCAGATGGAGGACGGAAGGCAGATGCATGCATACTTTACAAGCTTATTCTGGTTGACTATTCGATGCCTTTAATGAATGGTGTGCAACTAATAGAACGGTTGCGTGAGATAGGAGTCCAAGCGGTGATAATTGGAGGTGAAAAGGAATTTTGTGGTCGTGTTCACTTCTTGCAAAATGTTTCGACCTACTTGTAACCTTTTGATACTCAACTTTTCTATACTTTGTATTTCTTATGCTTTACAGTTACGGGTAATGCCCTTGCAGATGACCGAGCACGAATGCTCAGCGCAGGTGCAAACTTAGTATTGTCAAAACCCATTAAGTTTCAATCGCTGCGTCAGGCAGTGTGTCTTGCCAAGCGCTTCAACCTACTCGCGGAGGCCCAAAAGAGAGAATATGGTACCTGTAACATACAAATTCGGTGAAGCTGTGGAGATGTATCCGAGAATGTTGGCTGTGGCTGTGTGAGAAGAAGATTTATGTAAATTTGAGAAAGTGTAAAAAAAGAAGAGTGTGAAAACAAGAGTATTGAAGCAAGGCTACAGTCCTACTACAACACTTTTGAGCGTGTAAAGAAGATTGAAACGGGTATAATAGAAAACATAAAAGAGTATATTGTCTTTACAAATTTAGTACACATGCCACCACACCTTGCACAAAAACTTCAAGGTTTTGGTGAGCAAGAAGTTTAACATCGCCCACAATCTTCACAACTCAATCAAAGGCATGCCGATAGAATCGCATAGCAGTCAAAACGCCGAGTCCAATTTCCAGCACGATGAATAGCAACATGATTGCATTCAAGAGGACATCCAAACGCACGCTGTGGTAGTTGCAGAAGATGTGGAAGGACGGTGAGCATGAGTCAGTAAACTTTATACGAATCGATTCACGTTAGTTTCAGCTTATGAGAGCTCTCGCGGACGTACACATAAGTCTGCAGCTGCATGTAATAAAGGTTAAGCATACCCACACCGACTGCGAGTCCAATTGACCAGGCCAGCGGTGAAATCTGCTCTGTTTTGTTACCTTTGGTCACTGCAAACACGTGAGAAAGTCACATGGTGAAATAAATTGTACATTTGCTTGCATGAGAATAAGAGAAGCATTGCGCTCTACAGCTCACCTAAAAACAACCGGCAGGCCTCGATGAATCCGAACATCAAAATGAAGGCAACTTCCCACTCAAACCGGCCTGGAGGGTACCTGAAAAGTATACAAAAGACAATTATAGTTAATTTTCAGCCGTTTACAGCGAGAAAACAACTCTAAAATTGACGAAGAGCAGTGTAAAAAAGGGTTGTAAACTACGTACGGAAGAGCGTTGGACTTGTAAAAGAAGAGAGAGCAGTTCATTCCAACAAATAAGACGTCATAATACGTATTAAAATAGACAAGAAGCTGAAGGGGAAGGGACGACAAGGCCTTGCTCATGGTTTCAACTCTTCTAAAAAAACTCTAAATTCAAACGGTTGAAACCATAAGAATGAAAAACTAATTTAAATCCGAAACAGCCGCTGGGGTAGGTAGCAGTTACACTTTTGCACACACAAAAGGAAACCTTTTCCCAGTATGTCATTCCCAGCATTGTCTGCACGCAGCAATGGCATGTCACCGAGATCAAATGTTAGTAATCTTTCCTCTAAGCCTGGAGGGAAGAGGACGGCGGCCAAATTGAAGGCCCAGCTTTGGAAAGAAAGAGAACGCGTGAGACAACGAGCTCAAATTCGTCTACAAAAGGACTGCGGCTGCACAAAGAAGCAAGCTGATGCCATTGCCTCGGAGCTTTTACGAATGGATAAAAAATTTGTCCGTCAGTGGCAAGCGTGCGAACCGCCATCGGAGGTACTCGTTGCTTTGACGAAGAAAATTCAGAAGCGGTGGGCAACAGAGGCAGCACGGAAGAATGTGATGAAATCTGCGACACCTGAGTCTCGAGGTGTGGTCGATACTACTGATATAGATGCTGAGCTGCTCCGGCAGGTGAATCAATCGCGCAACGAGAAGAGCAACCGGCTGAAAAACAACCCCAAGGATATCTGGACGAATTTGATCGAGTTTCAGCTGAAGGAAGCTGCAGAGAAGGTGCGTGGCAAAATCAATGCGCAATGTGTGTAATGCTAACTGTTTCATAAACTTTTTGCAGGATCGTATTGCTGCCGAGGCAAAGAAAACGGAAAGAAAGAACTATGTTCGAGTGCTGAACAAGCAAATGAAACTGAGACAGAAAGCTGCGATGGATAAAACTGCAGCAGATATTAAAACGCGTGAAAGTGTTAAAGCGTAAGTGCTGCAAGTTTTCAGTGGGTGACTGAAACACGTAGTATTTACCTTCCTTGTTGCATCTCCAGTGAGTATGAGGCCTACTTGAAAACAGAACAAGAGAAAGCTGATGCCAAAAAGCAATACGAGATCAAGCTGAAAGATGAAAGGCAAAAGGTCTTAAAGGCCGCGCATGAGAAGGCTCAGAGGGAACTTCGGTTGAAGCAGCTGCAGGAGCGAGAGGAAGCCAGAGTTATTGCAGAAAAAATTGTCGCTGAAAAGGAGGAAAAGGACAGGAAAAGGCGAGAATTACTGATTGAAATGCGGGTAAGAAAAGGTTATGGAGAACTCATTGTGGAAAATAAGGACTCAATTCTGACTAACTTAAACCTTCACTTCAATTCATAATGAAGCGCGTCAAACTAGAAAATGACCGTCTGTTGAGATTCAAAGAACGTGAAAAGCGAAAGCTGGCGGAAAAAGAAATTGAGATGGCGAAAGAATACGAACGTCTGGAAGTTGCTAAAGAAGCGGCCCGCAAAAAGAAGTTGGAAGACCAGAGTCTGATGATCATGGCGAAGATGAATCGGGCCTCAGACTTCTTGAAAGCGGAGGAAGACAAGGCAGCTGAAGACGAAGCACGAGCTGAAGAGCATCAAAGGAAAAAGCTGCTCGCTGATGAAGCTAGAGAGCGCAAGAGGAAAGAAGATGCATCCAAGCGCAGTGCCGAAGTGCAGCTGTTTTTGAAGAAGCAGATCCAGAAGAAGAAGGCCATGGAGAAGCGAGAACAAATGCTTGCTGCCAAGGAAGCAGCTCAATTGGCGGAAAAACTTGAGGCTGAAGTTGCAGCTGAAGAGAAGAAAAAAGCAGATCTTCGGCTGCGCAATCAAAACCACCGAAAGACGTTGGAAGAACAGATGGAGCACAAGGTAAAGCTGAACCGCACGGTCTCCCTCACATATTGTCTCAACTGCCTTCATCAAAATGATATCAATTACTTATCTCTTGCCCTGATGACAATAATATTCCATGAATACAACAGCGAAAGATGCTCGATATCTTGGATGAGAGCCCAATGGAAATCACGTTAAATTTGACTACGTTGAAGCAAGTGTACAGTGTGCCCCCCGCTGCTGCAGAACCTCCGAAGAAAGAGAGTAGTTCGCGGCAAGGAAGCCGTCCTTCTTTTGGAAGAAAGATTGTGGACCCAGGTGCTAATCTTACAACATATGTTGATCCTACTCACCTCAAAGACGACAAGCTCGCTGCGATCTACTCCGCGCGATTTGCTGGAAGCTCGTGAGCGGTGAGCGTTTTGTGTTCCTCTTCACATACACCGGCTGCCATTTCACACATCACATAATATATTCAGTATCAATTCTTCGTGGATGCTTACTCATTTCTTTTGGGTATTACGTAAAGTTAAGCGCGGTAATAATATTTTCTGTGAGGTTGAAGATCGTCGTGTACCACGGAATGTTTTTTGGCGAAGTGTATGAAATAATGCAATTTATGCCGAATATTGATTTAAATGAAAAGGAAGAAAAGGAAACGCGAAATAGAACCGGGATCGTGAGAACAATACACTCTTTGGAATACGTCACAATACACGAATTCCAGCTTTTCTGAGTAGAAACCAGGGAAAGGCACGAAATATTTTCCTTCATTTTTCATTTTATTCTCGTGACGTGAGAAATGAGAAATAAATAAACATAAAGTTCTCTTTCCTGTTCAACTTTTAGTGGTCACACCCACGTAGCCCTTATATACTCGTAGAGGACAGCCAGTGTGTACTACTATACTAGTAGTTAGTGAGTGAAGAAGGCAGACAACGCGGCTGTATCCGTGCTTCATGCTTCCTGTTGAGGTATAACCATTTTATTGCGGCTACTACTAGCAGTATCCTCAGGAGTAGAACAAGCGATAGTAGTAGCATGCAGCTGCTCAGCACAAACAATTTCAAAGAACTAGCTAGCAAGCCAACTATGTTGCTGCTTGTGCTTTGTGGTGGGAACACCAGAGAAGGAGGAGGAGAAGATTATGTTAGTAATGTCATTGTAAGGGAAGAGGTATATCTGTTGAGACTTACTTCTTTGGATGAATTCCGAGTGAACGCTCTTATCATCGTCAGTGCATGTCAAATGATTGTCGACCCAAATATATAGGAACTAAGCACTTCAACGCTACAAATAGGGTGTAAAGTAGCTTATTCATACCTTGATTAGATGCAAGCTATGGTATATATAAATTTGACCACAACTGATTGCTTTGCAGAAATTTGTACAACAAGAGATGTCGTCCCCTCTACTCGTAGCTTGCTCGAGTCTACCAATACTAGTAGTAACTTCGCAGTCGGCAAAGCATTCCTGTTGTCACGCAAGCCGGGTGTAATTGCTTCACATTTGGACTTCGTCACTGCATGGGGTGTAATTCTGCTGTCTACTTTCTAAATTAATGGAAGCTAACTATGGTAATAGAAGGCCAGTTCTTCGTATCTTTTTTCACTTCTTCTCTCTATGTGATGTACTAACAACTAAAATGTAAAATGATGTCAGGAGTCAGGACACCTGGGACAGAGTATATTAGTAATGTTTTAAGAATAATATAAATATACAATATTTCATGTAATTTTATGTAAAGTTTCAGATGACATCTTACTTTTTTGTTGTTAAATTCATACTGAATACTATCCCTGGCTGGTGATACAAGCAGCCAGCGTCCCAGCGATATCGTTTTTCTGCATTTTCGCAGATATTTATATTATACCTCTTGAAGGATTACTATTTGCATTTTTATCACTCTATATTTGAATTTATGAGCAATTTAATTTCTTTTTGAGGTAATTACCCATTCGAAGCTGCTTGTTGCACCAGCCACAACAGCAAGTACAGCCACATCACACCAGCCAATTTCACCGGATTTGGTCCGGGAAAACTCCCGTATCCGGTATCTATTCTGTCGTCAACATGCTGGTTCACAATTGAAAAATAAAAAACACAGTAATGATCAAGATGGGAGCTGCAGAGTGTAGCGGGAGTGGTGCTGTCATGTCTAGAGTACGTGCGAGAGAGTAGCTAGAGTACTAGCTAGAGTACTAGAACAAAGTGCTTCGTGTACTGCTGCGGTTCTTTCGTTTGGCTTGTGCTGATGACGCTTTGAAAGTTTACAGCAGTGCTCCTTTTGATGCAAGCCCATCTCTATCCAACTAAACCGCATCTAGAGTATACCAATGCAGCAAGTATCGATGAATGTATTCTCTTTATCCTGGGCGGATGTTTCTCTTCTTGGATGATGCGTCTCATGTCATCATTATTTTGTTGTATTCAAGTAGCTATGCCGTTTTCACTGTGTATAGAGAGACATAAGATTACGATGAGAATGACAGTATATGCACAAAGAGTGTTTGGTCGTTGTGTATTGAACTGAAAGAAGTCACACACCAGCAGGAGCCAGCAGCCACGACAGCCACACCACCACACACACGCACACACAAACAAATATACATCACATCCACCACATACATACATACCAGAATGTATATCCTAGAATAGATCTTCGTCATCCCTGTATGGCACGATAGCAGCACCTTCTACAAAGTTAGCGGGAGGATGTGGTTGCCTCCAAACGATCGATACTCATACTCGTAGAGTCTCTGTGATGAACAGAAAAAAGTCTTCAGTGGCATGAAAACAACACCAATCACAATAAATCATCAATTCACAAGCAATTGAGTAGTGTGGGGAGCTCCTTAAGCAGGAATGCTGCCACCTGGACATGACCGGTGGAGAAACGAGCCCGGTGTTTCGCTCCCTGTCGGTGAAATCAGCTGGTGTGATGCAACTGCTGTTTTCTAAGAGTGTTTCATCCAAGGTTTCATCCAAATTTCAGTGTGGCTCTAATCTCTAGCTAAAATCCTCGCCCCTTTTCATAGTAACTGGCGGCCATTAACGCTTGGCTTGCTTCTGAACTCGTGAATAGCTAGACTTTCAGTGAGTACGCACTGCAACAAGATTCCGAGGTGAGGATCTGTACTAGATCTGTACCTTGCTTTACAAAACGTCGAGTTTCTTCTATACGCCTCCTATCTAATTAAAAGCAAGTAGTACAATCTTAGGGATCAATATGAGTGGAAAGATTCTCAGTTTACTTTAGTATGTACCCTCGCTGTCTCCTTCTTTTTCGCGAAGAGGGAGGCGATGTTGTATTATTTTAGAGTTATATACATTAGCTAATTGTGGATAACTGTCCTGGCTACTATGGGTAATTTAACAGGTTCAAACGATTACTTCATTGATAGTACCAACCAAATACGGAAAGAAATGGGAGGAAAAGTTATCCGCAGCCGGACATTTATTCTGCTGGATGTTGGCCGGATGAGACAGGAGGATAATTTTTAACGTGACGATGCATGTGACCGAAATAACTTGGAACAGCTTAAGAAAGGCACATCTTTGGGGCAAGAGCCTACTCATCCACCACAAATAAGAGATAAAAGTCGAATAGGGTCCACCTTATATCGTGACCAAAAAACCGGAGTTTTGCAGAAACTCCGGGACGGATGCTGGCCAGGGAAAGCGTGATTTCATTGGGGAGATAGACTGGCCGGCCGGAGAGATTGATTGTTGGATGGAGTGGTAACGGCCCTAGGTTGGGCTGACGATACCTGTGAGCGGGAGCGAAACTGGCGTTCGCGACCTGTTCCTTCCGAAATTGCCTTTGTTCGTTTACAAGGAGTCATGGCAAGTTCTAGGGATAATGTTGCGAGAAATTCGCTCAGTTTGTTTTCCCTCCTTCCACGACAAGAAATTAATTTTCGCTCTTATCCACGAAGTTTAGGGCTCACGATACCAGGGGATGACGGTTTAAAGTGACTAAATATTTATTCATCGAGACCTCAACCTCTGGTCATCAGAATCACCCTCTAGACTAGTCGATCAAACGCACATGCAAGAAGGAAAATGGCTTCTTCTTTTTAAACACAGACGCGTCAATCCATCATCTCTCAGGCTGAGTGAACTACTAGAGCAAACCAATACTACTGGAACGTGCTTAATAGGTCTACAAGTACTACTGATAGCGCAGAGCCTGTAACTGCCTATCTTTTTATACTGCACTGGAACAGGTGCAGCGTTTGACACGCACATTTTGACAACAAGCATATAATACATTGTGCCTGTTATACGTCATTATTTATACTCTACGCATCATATATCCATGAACATCTCCACAATGTACAAATATATTACTCGAAGATCCTCATCATGGTTGCTATCGGGGGATCTAATGCTATGCTTCAGAGTGGGGAACCTTGGACTCCTACGCGTACGCACGTCTCTCATCTCTACTACAATACACAGATTCTAACATTAAAATGAATAAAAGCATCATTTACTGAGTAGTTTACTCCCTAATTTCCCCCTGCTTTCCCCTGCTGACACCCCAGCCTCCACGTGGTGAGGGCACATCATTGCCAGTCACCATCGCCAGTTTCAACAATTTTTTATGCACATGAAATACAGATAAACGTTCGAGAAGTCACTTTGATTTTTTCTGTATATCTCTCCTATGCTGCACGCGTTTGGATTTAAGACCACTCAGACGTCAGCGTAAAGCATACATATATGGACGAAAGCCAATGAGAAAATCTTGAACAAACTTCGTTGAGCAACAAGTAGTAAAATGTTTTAACAATTAGCACTGAAAACAACAAAATAAACATAAATTCCAGCTCATAGCTCTAACAGTTATCGTATTTCAGTGTACCATTTACATCAACTAATATCTCCAATTATTATGTTGTGGGGGTGTCGACATAACCAGGAGCTCACAAACGGACGCGAAGAATGGGGAACGAAAGAAGAAGAAATGGGGCACTGCATGGAATGGTGAATCCACCACTTTAAAACTTTCATTAAATTAAAAACTATGGCCACATACAACATTGAATTTGAACGCATCATGGCCCTATACGAACGAAACCGTAGCGCGGAAGCAGAGGAATTGCTTGACGGCACCTTCAGTCGCCTTGCACGCAAGGATAAGTCTGTCTTAATCATCGATGCTGGACACTTATGGGCAAGCTTGAGGCATCGTTATCTAGGCAGTTCATCATATTGCAAGGACTGGGAGGTGCGTGTGCAGTATTTGTGTGCAGTATTTCGATTTTAAAACTTGTGGTTCGTATTTTATATATAAATTTCAGCACCACTAAAAATCAGCTACTCTCTCTATTACTCTCACATTATCTTCTCCAGTATTTACGCCGACGTACTCCTGCACTGCTCTTGAAGCTGATGCAGGTACATCTAGGGTTCAGCTTCCACTACAAGTATTACTTCGATGGTAAGAGAGAGGCACCATCGAAGAGCGACGTGGCTTTGACGAAGCGGATTGAGAATCTTAGCGTCGACGTTCGTCTTTCTCCTTCGAAGAAGAGTCACTTCAAGTGCCAAAAAGGCCATGATTGTGAGAAATGGGTTCAAGCTGGAGTGGATGTCGCCATTGCATGCCAGGCCCTCATTTCGCTGGAACGTGGACAACTGAACCATTTGTGCTTGCTCACGGGAGATGGAGATTTTGAGACGGCTTTGCATCATATCGGGAGTGGGTGCCACGGCAAGGACATTACCATCGCTACTTTTGGTCACGCTAGTCATCGTATTAATGCTTATGCATCGGCTGGCAACATGGATTTAGATGCGATGTTCCTGCCTGCACTGCTGTCTTCTCCATCGTCTGGACGGCTTGCTGGACGGACTACTTCTACCAGCACAAGTGTTAGAAGTAGACCTTCTCCCCATTCCAAGAAGACTTCCACGATGCAGACAACGACTATTGGAGCAACTACACCTTCGAAATTTGCTGGTAAGAAGGCGAAGAAGAAGGTGCGAATGAAGGCAGCACCAGGATCATTGTCGTCGTTATCGTCTCCTCCGCGGCAGCAGAGGACAATGAAGACGAATGGACATAATCCGAAGAAGCCTGGCAAGAAGCCAAGTTCGCAGCACAAGAAGAAGAGGAAGGAAAAGAGCAAGAACCGGGTTTCACCACCAGTGAGAGAGGCACCAGTTACTGCCGACGGTTTCATCTGCCAGTTGAACGGCCCCAGTCATCTCATCAGCGTCGACGGGCTTGACGACTATATGACCTTTGACCTTGCAAAGTGCTACGACAAGCCAGCGGTCGGGGATGCAGTTGTAGTGCGGTATGTTTACAGCTCCAGTGGTGTTCCTTTCCCTCTTGGAGTGGCTAAGAAGATGCGCAAGTGATCTTGGGTTGGTGTGAAGGTCGTGACAACCGGGAGGCTAGAACTAGTAGCTGGCCTCGTTTTTATGGTGGCTAAGAGGTGAAGTTAGCGTCGAATGTAGGCTGTTAGCAGTTCAACCTGTTACTACACAGGAAATAACATATATCAAAACCTACTTATATCGAATGTGCCAAAATATACTATGGTGTAAAATTGCGTCATACTTCTTCCGTTTCTCCACAATCGAGAAAAATTGACACGCATGAGCTGGCAGGTAAAAATACGAGGTCAACGGATTGATTTCAGCACAAATATCGAGAAAATAAACGTTCTACAAATATTATAACTTCATATGTAATTTACAATAACTAGTAAGAGTATCTAATCACTCACTTCACTCTTTACTCTCTACTGGTTAGCTACTCTTTAATGCTTTTTGATGTAAAAAAGTTTTTATACTACTATGCACTCCACAACTACTAGAGCTCTAGAGAAGGAGGGAAGGAAGGAAGGCATCGTCTTAGCCACTTACCAAGATCTTCTGAAGAGGAAAACTACAACGATTGTCGTTGTAAAGCTACATAGAATTATACGAGGTAGATAACGTGAGAATTAGCGAAGATAGTGGTCTCACAGACGAGGTACGTAATTAATTTTAACTAAAAATATCACAGTCTGAAACCAGAGAGTGCGGTGTTTAGTGGATTCTCATATTTTATGTTTTAAATGTATGGTTAATGCTCTGACAACATTCAAAACTTTGAATGAAGGTCATATATTATATATGATCAACGTCGCCTCAGATATGTAGCCAAATGATACCTATAATCAGTGCTCAATGAAGCCCAATAGTCTCACGAAACAGAAATTATAGTAACAACGCGGTTTTTAGTCGTTGTAGTCCCACAAGCAACTCGGTATGTTCCATGGTGGCATAGCAAAGGCGAAAGAAGCCTGGTTCACTTGAGGCGAATGATTTTCCAGGAGCAAGAATAATCATTTCTGCAACCATTCTATCATACAATTGCCGTTCTGCCTCCCATGTTGATTCCGTTAAGAATTCGCGCAGATCGAGCCACATAAACATAGAAGCGCTGGGGGAGCCGAAGTACTTGACCTTATTTTTATCCATGAAGGTGGTCACAACAGAGGCGTTACTACTCAGGATCTCCACATTCTTTGCAATATACGCATCACAAAAGGCATCGTCTTCCAGCACATGGGTCATTAGGGTCTGCATCACGTTGCTTACGCCGGTGAGACCGGCAGTCGATCCCAGGTATTTGTGAATCATCGTGTTTTTAGTCAGGAGCACACCAACACGGAATCCTGCGACACCAAAGTCCTTCGCCAGACCCCAAACAATGTGAACGTCTCCTTCTTTCAGTAGTTCACGGCCCTCATACACTACAAAACTCTCAAACGAATCCACAGCTTTTTCTGTGAATGGAGACAAGGCGTAGATTTCGTCCAAGAGTATGTGCATGCAGCTGTCCTTGGACCACTGGATCAATTCCATCACCTGCCCAGGCTTCATGACAAGCCCAAGCGGATTACTTGGGTTAGTGATGACTGTCAACTTTGGAGTCAATCCGCTTCTGCGGCACTCGTCGAGGGCAGCATCAAACAACTCCTTTGTT
>JACKZZ010003462.1_pt1 | contig 36828 bp, 14 predicted proteins | sample 8027871 | NCBI WGS metagenome assembly JACKZZ01 (sample SAMN15724774, study PRJNA655200) | protist metagenome | isolation source: fluorescence activated cell sorting (FACS) single amplified genomes of... | place: USA: West Boothbay Harbor, Gulf of Maine | collected 2000-07-19
AGAGCATCAAGAGCATCAAGAGACACACAGAGAGACAGAGAGAGAGAGAGAGAGAGAGAGAGAGAGAGAGCATCAAGGCGAGGGGAAGTCGCAGAGAGATCAAGAGTGAGCATCAAGGCGAGGGGAAGTCGCTTCAAGGCGAGGCGAGGGCAAGTCAGGATTGAACGGACGACAACTTTAGCAATATTATTTTTATAATGATAACAAGGGTATCAATTGCGAAGAGCAATAAGGGAGGCAAGGGCCATAGCAGCCGGGGCCGCGAGCGACGAAGCTGCGCTTGCAGGATCCGTTAATGGGCAACCAAGGCCGGATGCAAAGATCCCGATTAAATCATCGGAAAAGCAATCACCCTCTACATTGAGGAGACAGGTATCATAAACTTGCAGGATCGGGCATCCCTGAATAGGCTTGAGGTTCAATGGTGCGCCGTTAGGGCCCGCAATAGCTATAGCACTGGTCCAGAACTGATAGGTGCACTGTTGGCACGCTGGTAGCTTTTCAGCACAGGTAGATTGAGCGAGCTGTACCATTGGCTCTTGATTGACAATATCGCACACGCTGCCTTTCGGAAGAGCTTGAGTACAGTCTTGCAAATCGCCACTGTTAAATACCTCACAGAGACTGTCGATGGAATTGTCAGGTTTCAGCTCAATTGCAAATAAAAAATCATCAATGCAATTGTCGCATGAAAAGCACGAGTCTAGGTTTCCCTGATCTCTCAGGTCTTGAAGCATACCTTTAGTAAAGTCAACGTCAGTAGCACATCCAGTTCCAACGTCGGCTTCGGCTATAGAGACGCAAGTTGTAAAGTTTTTGACAACCTCGCAAGCATTCTCGGGTTCGCCGTCGCGAGCGAGGAGCCAAAAGTCGGTCACGCAAGATCTGCATAAAGAGGATGACTCAGAGCAACCAGCGTATCGCGCCGGCACAATCCCCTCATCTTGAATCGTTGCGAGATCGCACGACTCGGTTTCAAATTTCTGCTCAATGCAGGGTTCCAAGGTTTCGTCGAAGGCCTTACAAACCTCTGTATTATTCTTGGTACCCTCACCACTGCCACTGCTACCGACGAGAGACTCAAACTGGCGTAAACACACGCCGCAAAAGTTGCATTTGTAATCGTTGCGTGTGTCCGAGTTGGCGGTTTCGATTTGTTGAACATCTGATCCACAACTCAACTCCAAACCCAAACCCTGGGTGCATTTTTGAAAGGTTTGCAGTTGAGTGCACAGATCGGCGCCAAAAGGATACAGCGTCTTAAGATCCTCGGGCAAAGGCAAAGTGACTGGTGCTTTATTGTAGATGAAGGACGTGAAGTCTTGCACGCATGCCTTACATCCGTCCGATTGCTCTTTGCAACCTCCGTCTGTTTGGATTTTGTTCGCCAAGCGATTTCCTCCGCAAATTTGCTTTGCTTCTGGATCTTGTATCGTATCAATGCAAGAGTTAAACTTATCCGTAATAGCACAGAACTGACTGACGTCATTTGCAGCCGCAAGGAATTCAAGTTCAAGTGCATTAGTGCAGTCATCGCAAACAATTGGACATTGATTAACGTCAAAATCGGGTAGGCCTGCCACCAGACTTTTGATATGTTGAACATCTTGGAGGCATGGTTCAGTGGCTTCTGCGGCTTCTACACAAGCGTTGAAGGGTTTGACAAGAGGACACGGGTCAACCGGGGAGTCAGAACCCTGCTGCAGCTCCTGCTCCCGCAACATGTCCCAGAAGGTCCTGACGCAAGCGATGCACTCCGTCCTATCTTCCTCGCACGCAGCCTCTCTCGCTGGCCGAAGTGCGTCCGCAGTTTCAGTTGCAGTATCACAAGGTTCGTCGTCAAACTTTTGAGAAACGCAATTTTGCAAAGTAGTATCGTAATCTTCACAAACCTCGGTGTCTGAAATTTTTCCCTCTGTTACCCTTGTTCTAAAATCTTGAATACACTTCTGGCAAACGTTGCATTGAAACTCATTTAAATTTTGCCTTTCGCGGAGCCTGTTTACATCGCTGCTGCAGGAACCTGCCGAGCCCTCTGCAGTTTGAGATACGCAGGTTTCAAACTCTTGGTATTGCGTACAGACCCCCTCTACAGGTTTTTCGCCGTTCCGAAACCAGAAACTGTAAAAATCCTGCACACATTTCTGACACGGGCCCTCTTCGTTGCACCCACCTTCAGTTTCCATGACAGTCGCCTCAAGAACCCCTGCGCCAGTGGCGCAAAGATTAAGTTCATCATCTGGCAAGTTTCTTCTGCAGGCACTAAAATTGTCTGCTATTTGGCAAAACTTGGCAACATCACCTGCAGCTCCAGCAGTCGCTTTTTCTTCGCGGAGCGCCTTTTCGCAGTCCGCGCACGTTTGCGCGAGAGCTGTAGTGGCGAAGAGCGACGCGCATCCCACGAAAAGTGCGACGTCAAAAAATCCCCTCATTTCTTCTTCTTCTTCTTCTTCCTCTTCTTCTTCTTCTTCTTCTTCTTTGAGCCTCCGTCCAAGTACCAAGCAGACAACAATCAACCGACAAGACTGCCAAGTCCAAGCCGTTGCCTCGATCGATGCTGTGCAATCCTCTCCTTTATCAGAGTCTATCGTTCTTCTTCTCCTACACACTTAGAGAAAAATCCAAAATTGCCAAAAATGGCTGTCACATTTTTGACACTGTTTTTGGAGCGGGAGAGTTCAAGCCTCTACGGGTACGGGTACGGGCATTAACTTGGCGGATCCGTTCTGCTTGTGGCTGTGGCGCGCGCTCCCGCCCTTCCCATGGGCTCCTAGCATCTGGCTTTATTTAATTTCCCCATGGAGTTAGTGTAGCAATGTCTACGTAGACGTAGATGTAGACCTCCGCTACCAACTTGAAGAGCAGGAACTGCCAGGAAGGACGAAAGGATCGTGCGAGCCAACCTCCCTGGCAGCTGGAAATGCAAATTTGACGTGGAAGTGATACGCACTCCAGCCAAAAGCCCCAGCCGGAAGTACGCGTAGAGAGGAGTCGTCACTGACTTGTCAGTCGCACAGCTGCACAGGCACCGTCGATGCCTCAGCTGGAAATGAGGTGTGCGCTCAGCTCGCTCTAAATTTTCATTTTTGCGAACGAAACTAATAACTCCACTTTGTTGGAGACTTGCGGAACAAAGTCAATCAAAAATCCATGCAAGTCCTGGAGTCATTCCGAGTCTATACTTGATAATACCGTTGAGGCAACTTGATTGAATGGCGAGCTGGTGTCGAGGTACAGACATCATGCCAATCGACATATTGGCGGCGGCTGCAGTCTATGCCACCAGCGGGAAAGCGCTAAATACAAGTCAAGTCAAGTCAAAGATTGAAGTCTTGAAAAACCACGTAGTCGCGCTCGGCACGAAGTGCTGCCATCCCTGCTTCGCGACACGAGCCCTCCAGCTCGGCACCGCTTCTTCCATCGGTGGCAGCGGCGACCTTTTCTACGATACTGTCAGTAGATTCAGTGGGATCGGTGGGGTTTCCTAAAGGCATCCGGGCAGTGTGAACGCGGAGAATCGCGCACCGGTCCTCAAAAGACGGAAGCGGTACGTGGACTAGACGGTCAAACCGACCAGGACGCAAAAGCGCTTCGTCAATGAGATCTTTGCGATTGGTTGCAGCCAGCACCAATAGACCAGCCGATGATGCAATCCCATCCATCTCGTTGAGAAGTGTTGAAAGAACACGCGACTGCACGCCGTTTCCTTCACTAGTATCGGTGCCACTCAAGCCGCGCTTTCCAACCATGGCATCCACTTCGTCTAAGAATACAACTGCAGGTAAAGCCAGACGAGCATTGGCAAATACTTCACGTACAGTGCGTTCTGCATCTCCGACGAATGGAGAGTAAACATCAGCACCGGAGAGCGCAAAAAAAGAATAACCGCTCGCCGCAGCCACGGAGCGCGCCAATGTGGTTTTGCTGCAGCCTGGCGGGCCGTACATGAGGATTCCGCGAGGCGGCACTAGTTTCATGCGTGCCATCGCTTCTTTGTGAAGGACAGGCCACTCGAGAGCTTTGGAGAGCTCAAATTTGACTGCCTCGTAGCCTCCAACGCTCTTACTTGCCGAGGCAGCTGAAGCAGCATTATCTTTTCGTCGCCCACGCTTGCGTAAAAGCGACGCAGTTCCTATGGCGTCGCGGGCGGCAACTAGGTCGTCCAAGCTTGGTACAAGTTGAGCACCACTGTCGTCGGCGTTTGTACCTGCACGAGAGGCGAAATGATTTGCAAGTAATTCGAGATCCGCACCAACAAAACCGACAAGCGAGTTCGCGAACTCTGGCAGGTATGAGCTCGAAGTCATCAAAAGTCGCTCTTGGTCTATCCCCAAGGCCGCAGCAAGACGATCAACTAGGATCTCTTGCCGTTCTTGCTTGTTTGGAGGATGAAAAGGGATTTCCACCTCAAAGCGCCCTGGTCTCCGCAGCGCTGGATCCAAAGCATCGGGTCGATTTGTCGCAGCAATGACAGTAACACGACTCTGGGCAAGCTTGGAATTTTGTTCTTCTTGTGCGTCGTGGCCTGCGACTGCTGCTGAAGCACCGTCCATCAATGTCAGCAATTGTGCAACCGCCCTGCTCTGGCCCGTCGAATTAGGATCACCGCCGCTGCCACTCTGGTCACGCTTTGGAAAAAGTCCATCAATCTCGTCAATAAAAATCAAACATCTGGCGCGTTCAAGGCCTTTTCGTCTAACAAATTCTCCAGCACGGAAAAACAAGTCTCGGAGCGCTTCTTCGAGGGCACCGACTGACTGGGATGCTGCAGCGCCCGGGGGGAGCGTGAGAAGCGTGGCACTTGTTACAGAAGCCAGCTCTAGAGCTACCGCACGCGCCGCCATTGTTTTACCGGTGCCAGGCTCTCCGAATAGCAGGATTCCACGTGGGCATCCAAGGGCTCCAAATTGCGCGAATGATTTATGATGCGTTGAAGGCCATACTAAAAGTTCACGGAGGCGTGCATAAGCGCCGCTTGCATTTAATGTGGGAAGCCCACTTGAAACTTTCTCAACTGATTTTTGATTTAGGTGCTGCTTGTTGCCACCGTCCTCGTTATTATCTTCACTGTCAGAGTCTTCAAATGTTACGCTCGTTTCCAAAGATGCCCTAAAAAAGGTAAGGGCACGAGGTACCATTCGAACTACTAGGGCATTGTGTAAGATGCCTGCTGGTCTATGAATGATGCATCCTGGACAAAGAGCCATGCTCGAGCCGCGAACAGCGTGCGAAACTTGCTCTCGCGCGCTCGTTTCTTTCGGAAGTGCAATTGTATCCCCCTGGTCATCCACGATACGAAGCACAACACTGGATGCAATTATTTGCCGCTGATTTAACTTTGTGCAGCTTTTTCCCAGAGACCAGGCACGCCAATTACTTTGACCCTCCAGCTGGCACAAAACATCATCCGAGTCATTCGGAGTCGAAGCACCGAGTTGCCTTGCGATTCGAGCAGAAACAGTCACCGATTGGTCCAGCCTTACAAAAGCACACCGTGCATTCTTTCCCCCCATCCTCCAGATCATGCGGCACAGAACAAGTAAATTTTCATTTTCTCGATCCTCGCTTTCCCGTTTCGAGTCGCCTTCCATTGACAAACTCGTTTCTTTCCCATCTTTGCACTGTTCAAGCAGCGCCAGACTTGGCTTAGACTGCAGTGCTGTTGGGCAAGCATACTCCGCGTCATCGGCCACATCTATGCTGTCAACGCGGCAAGATGCCACACATATGCCTTTCATGCAAGTCGTTCCCTGAGAGAGACCCGCTCTCAGCGAACAAGCCTCAAACTCTCTTGCTCGTTCTCGTTCTCTTAATTCTCTCTTGCTCTCTTGATTCTCTCCCTCTTGATGCTCTCTCTTGACAAGATGTTCTCCTGGTGCTCTTGATGCTCTCTCTTGATGCTCTCTCTTGATGCTCTCTCTCTCTCTCTTGATGCTCTCTCTCTCTCTTGATGCTCTCTCTCTCTCTTGATGCTCTCTCTCTCTTGATGCTCTCTCTCTGCTGAGTCCATTTTTGAGATTTTTTTTGAGATTTTCTTAAGAATTTCTTGAACTGCCAGTGGATGATAAGATGATTGACCATCATGATGATGAATGGTTTTTTATATGCGCATTTGAATAAATCTTTAACAATATGAATTGATATTCAAATTGTGCATTTGAAATACGAGAAAACTTTTGGTTTTACCATAGTATTAATGCTCAATAAGTTTTTCAAATTACGATACGAAATCATAGTACTAGTGGAACAATCGCCTGGAAAAGGCCCAGACCTTGATGACAACTTCATAGAGGTAGAGCTACCACATACGTAGCCGCTACCACAAGCAGCGAAAAGCTGAAGCAGGCACTCATGTTGGAAAAGAATTACCATCAAAATGTCAAACGATTGAAACTCACAAGAGCCGCCTCCGCTCCCCCAGTGGCAACTATGAGTCCAATCGATGTCCCTAATGCAATCTGACAGCCTGCCAGTGCCGCCATCCATCTGCGCGCGTGCCTGACATCCCTAGGAGTAGGCTCCTTTTCATTGTCAGCGTTCGGATCCATTATCCTGCCCCAGGCCATGGCTTTACAAATGACAACAAGCGAAGCGAAGGCCGCACCGACAGAGCAAGCGAGCAGCACAGCGCGTAGAGCAAAGAGAGCGTCGCTTTCAAAGAGCACACGCGCAAGCAGAGTCACCTCCACGCCGTACGCGATGCCAACGCACTGAAACGCAGACGCCGTCACCCCATGAACGACCACACCCATAGTGGAGCGCGTCGGGACGGCCGACATCAGGATGCCGCAGATGGCCCCGATGATAGCGTAGACCATCAAGTTGTCTATGTATTCTTGGCCCTGTGATCGCGACTCGGCCAAAGTTTTCTGACAAGCCGCAGTGAAAATGAATATTGGTGCAAAAAGCACGCATCCTACCGTGAACAACCAGTAGGAGGGGTTCGTCGCGTCAATCGCAAATGACAGGTACCGAATTTTGATATGACCTTCGTAAGATGCGCTCAAGGAACGATAACAGCAGCAGCAAGCGCAACAGCCCGTCTTGGAATCTTGGTCCTCGTAGTTATGGCTGTCGTCGTTGGGTCCAGTCTCAATTGATAGTTGGGTGGATTCCACACGGTTTTTTTCCTTTTTCTGGTGCCACAGGTCTGCCAAAATGGCCAACCCCGCACTCGCCACGAACAGCAGCGCGCCCACCACAACAATCGCCGCTTCGAGAGCACCCATTGACTCAACTCGTCTCGCCTCTTTTTCTAGATGCAGCCTCCAATTAGCCAGCCAGCCAGCTAGCTAGCTAGCCTGCTGATGAGCCAAAGAGCAAAGTGTTTTCTTTCACAGCTGCACGTGTGCTTGCTTGAAATCATGAAACTGCTGCTAACCTCGAGACTGATCCCTGGCCTCGCACCTATGAGCACTGTCTCTGATATATATATATATATATATATGATATTCAAACGTTCCAAAATGAGTCTCAAGAGTTGGCTCAGCTACACAATATCAATTGATATTGCAATATCCAAATCAATGGGGTGTGCGCTGCTTGATTGTTCAAACCATTCATCAAATGGGACGCCATCGACGGCCACCACAGCGCTACACTGGGCGTGCCCAGTGGAGGTTGAATTCAATTAACTGCAGTCTGCAAGGCAGCTTAGCATCAAGCTTATCTGCTGCACATGAGCACATCATATGGTATGGTACACATATCCTGTGCTCTCTAGAGTGTCTCTTCTTTTTGTGTCCTTCCTTGGTCTTAGTAGGTTAGGTTGAATTAGGCTAGGTTAGGTTAGAATAAATCAGGGAGGACTGATAAAAATGAGGGCGCGGCGATGATGCTTCGACTCGATCGAGCGAAACTTGCTATATCTGCGAAGAGAGAGAGAGAGAGAGAGAGAAAGAGTATTGAGCGAGTGCGCGAGTGAGCGAGTGGGCGAGTGAGCGAGAGAGGGGAAAGAGAGGCGGGAAGCGAGGGGGGCGAGAGAGAGAGAGAGCAGCAGCGCAGGGTCAGAGGGCCGGCTTGCTCGGTCGTGATTTGAAGGGGGGGGTAAGAATTGAAAGTTGAAACCGCGTCCTGGTGGTTTGGTTGCGGAGCTTGGGTTTCGTTGGGTGGGTTTTGGTTGTTGTTGTTGTTGTATGAGGAAACAGGGTGCTTGGTCACGATGGGCCATCTATTAAAAAGAAGATGCAGAGGGGGAAGAGTCCCGTTTGCCGCGCTGTGGCTTCTAGTCTTGATGGTTGCCGGAGATTTCATCGAGGTGACTGTGCAGTCACCTAGTACATCACCCACTGCAAGTCCTACAGTATCGCCCACAGTGTCACCTACAATGTCCCCTACTACATCACCAACTGAAAGTCCTATCCCCACTGTGAATCCTACAAAGTCACCTACAGTATCACCTACTAAATCACCCACCGGAAGACCTTCAAATTCACCCACAGTATCACCTACTAAAACACCCACCGCAAGACCTTCAAATTCACCCACAGTGTCACCTAGTACATCACCGACTGCGAGTCCTACAGTGTCACCTACAGTGTCACCTACCGTGTCACCTAGTACATCACCGACTGCGAGTCCTACAAGGACACCTACAGTGTCACCTACAAAGACACCGTATTATTATGAGACGATCCCTACATTTTTTCATTCGTGCCGAATGAAGGGTGGTGGACTAACCTTGGAGGATATTGCCAAGTACAATCTTGGATCGTACAAGACTGTGACAATCGAGAAAGGTGAAGGGCTTATCGGCGCTTCCTCTAACAGCAAGGCCGAAGAACGTATGGTAACCGCATGCCAACTTGTAAAAAGCCAGCTCCCCAATATGCCTTGCTTTACGTATGTGAATCAATTGCTGGACTGGAAGTATTATGATATACACGATCAGTATGAGTCTTTATTGGGGTCTGACGCATCTATCGTCAACTACAAGGCAAACGGGGACAAAACGTTTCCCAATTTTGTAAACCTGAACGTATACAATTTCGCTAACCCTAAAGTAAAAGATTGGTGGGTTCAGTCCGTCGGGGATTACGTTGACGCAGCAGTGGCTCAAGGTCACATAGATGGCGTTTTTGTAGATCGAGCTTACATTGGCCTCAAAAAAGAAACAAAATCGATCAAAATTGGGAAAAAACTAAAGAAAACCCACGATCTGAAAATACCTCAAGTATACGATGCTTATGCGGCCGGAAAAGAAGCTGCACTCGACGCGCTTGCTGCTAGGGGGACTTCTCTCATAGCCAACCCAGGTGGGCACTATTACGTAGATGGGTACAGAAATTCAATGTCTCAGTACACATTTGACAACTATCTGAAAAATGTCGATTGGGTTCATCTCGAAACGTTTTGCGTCGACTCTTGGTTTATTTTAAAACTTAACCAAGCCGTTAAATCGGGGAAGAAAGTTCAGGCCCATGGAGGGTCTCCACTATGTTCCAGGAAATATAAATGCAGCAAAGACGTGCGGGCGTTTCTTTCGGTGTTTTTGATGGGTATCGAGGACCACACGTCTGTGGCAGGCGAAGCAGCAGGGTTTGCTGAGGCCACTTTTGCTTGCCATAGGTATTGGAGCTTGGACAGTGACGAAGATGCAAAAGTTGGAGGCGAGTACTTGGGCTTTGGCGAGTATTCTTTACTCTTGGGCGTCCCAGGTGACCGTGTCCGGTTCAAAAATATCGCGCAGAAAGTGCCAATCAAACGCAAGGGAATCAAACAATTTAGCGCTCTACGACCCTTTAGGAACGAAGACACCGGAGAGTTACAAGCAGTTGCGGTATGGTCCGGGAAACTAAAGACTGTCTGCTTTGTTAATGATTGCACGGCCAACCTAGTACCGACTCCAGGAAACCCGTATTGCCAAGGTAATTCACCACAGTGCCAAAAATTCCTGGATTTGTTTTCATCCTGATTGTCTCTACCATCACCTCGAAGTGCACAGGTCTAACTTAGGTCTGGGCCGATTTATCAGTTAAGACGTTGCGCATCGTGCAAACGACCCTGGAATGAATAAGCCTTGCGGTCGACAACTTTTAAATATTAATCAAGTGATTTTGAACTCTAAACTTCAACTGCATCATCACTTTCATGTTGGAAGCTAGTGGAAAACTGACTTTCGTCTTGCGGTTTATCTTTGGGTACCTCCTTTTGGTCCAAACTAATAGCGTTACGTCTCTCCATGTGAGTGCCAATATGCCACTACATCTACAGATGTAGATTTTTAGTTAGATTTTTTTATTTTTTCAGAGTAGCGCGGGATACGTGCTCCGTGTTTTTCAATACAGAGAGAGAGAGAGAGAGAGAGAGAGAGAGAGAGAGAGACCAACCCCTATCATTCTTGAAGAACTCCCGCGCGAGCATCAAGTGCGTGCGTGCCTAACCAGGTGCATCAAGAGCTCTTAGCCGGTGCGTTAAGGATAAGTGGAGCGTCAAGAGCAGCAGGTGCACCAGGTGTGCAGCGAGAAGAGCGTTCAAGTGCTTGAAAAGCATCAAGAGCACGAAGAGAAAGAGAAATAACCGAGGGAGACAGAATGCGACTCGATGCGCGAGTGTGCGTGAACCATAGCGATGAATGTTTTCAAGTCGCAGTCGGGGAAGGCAGGCAGACAGTGTTGTGGCTTGCCTTAAATGTTGCAGGCAGATGTAGCAACGCGGACCTACCGAAAGGGAGAATTCGACAAAGAGAACCGAAACAAGAGCAGAAAGCCGCTAGAAAGAGAGGCCAGCTCGTGCCAACAGATGTGCAAGTGAATGGTATTTCGGTTGATCCGAATGCGACAATATTGCAGGTTCTGCGCAACTTGAGAAAAGATAATCCGCTTGCCCACAGCTTGGACCTTGCGCTACACGGGGACTACGAACTTGTGTCGTTGAAGGTTGGGGACGAAAGTAAATGTCCAGAAAGAAAAAATGGCGAGGGAAAACGATGCGAGGATGAAGAGGGCGAGGGTGCGGGATTTCATCAGCATGACCAGCATCAAAGCTCGACTAGTCAGGGTAATGGCAAGATGCGTATTGTCGACCTCGCCAAGCAAGTTGTATTTCATATTTCATTGGCGGATGAAATGCGGTGCTCTGCGTTGGGAACTCCAGATCTTCAGCACACCCAATGGCGAGACTTGGCATTCGGTCACAGCAAAGCGTCACAAGAGAGAATTGAAGCAGTTCGAGCCGACAAATTACGGCAAAAGGCAGATATTGTTCGGGCGCGACAACGCAAGGAAGAAGAAGCAAATCGCATTCTCTTTATGGAAGAAATCGAAGAGGAAGCGGAACATGACTCTGAAGGGAACACCCTTCTGGCCTTTTACGGTCCCAATAGTTCAGATGACCTTGGGCAGACCGCAAAGATTGATTACAAATTTTTGCGGACGAAAATCGAAAAGCTAGGGCTGCACCAAGATGAAGCTACAAGTGTTTGCAAGACCGTTTTATCGCACTATCGCCTACTTCGAAACACATTCAAATATTATAGCGGGGCAGATGCTGCAATGAGCTACAACGAGTTTACGCGCGTTGCACTATGCATGGGCATTATCGAGGCTCGAGATCTTGACCTGGTGGCCAATATTGTCCTAGATTCGTTTCAGTTGCCAAGTTGTCTTCGCGATAAAGCGCAAAGTGACTCTGATGACGATGAACCATTACAACAAGATAAGAATGGTGGGGATTTCGGTGATCTAGTCGATGATTACAATGATGGCGAGATCAAAGACTCGTATACAAACGAAGAAAAAGAATCTGACGGTGACAGCAGCGGCTTTTCAAGCTCCGGCAGTGAGTACAGTGGTGACGAGGCTGGAAGCACGTTTGGTGACGACGAAAGTTTCGTGACAGATGACGAACAAGATTTTCAAAGTGATGGCGAGTCTAAAGGCTCCGAGGGCATTCTCAATACATCAACCAGCAAATCAGCTGCTGGTGCCAAATCCAAGCAAAGGTTGAAGCAAAGCAACATCAGCGCGCTTCTCTCAAAAGGATACGTCCGACGTTTGGATTTTTTTGAGTGCATCATGCGACTTTTCCTGTCCAAGCAAATGCACAACAAGCTTCAAAGTAGGCCAGCGATTATGGAAGCTTTTGCGCAGTCACCTGGCCCTGTCGATAAGGCCTCGGCCCGCTTCGAAAAGTATATGTCTCTTTTCGTCGTTCCTGCTCTTGAATCAAAGACCCATACACGAGGCGTACGCAAGGCATTGGAAGACGAACAAGTCTTGCTCGTGTTTGCAAATAAAGTCAAAGCTCTCAAGAAGCTGTTTGTCGAATTATGCGGCGTTTTGAGCGCCAAGGCACGCCGGAAAGGCCAATCTCAAAACGTCGGGGTATTTCGTGATAACGGAAGACCCGACTCTGACCAAGGTGATGCAGACAGCAAATCAGGGCCGGATGAAATTGGGCAACGGGAATTCTCCCTCTTGCTGCAGGGCGCGAGTCTCATCGATCTTAATTCGTTGGAAGCCGCGGAACAAAACTCCAGCAGGGGCAACGGAAAGCTTGCAAAAAACAAAGGACCCCAAGGTTTGCGCACACGACAGCGCCGGAATTCAAGCAATATGGGCCGAGATCCTGGCAACAGCAAGAATAGCGAGGAGAAATCCGACGGATCACTGACGGTCGAATCTTGGAGGAACTCGGCATCGTTCTTGAACGGCCGTATCGAAAAGGCCAAACTTACAAAGTTGTCGTTGGCAGACTCTAACGGGCTTTTCACGATATCGCAATTCGAAGATGAGGATCAGGTTGGGAATACCGAAGGCGCTGACGACAACGCCGAGTCTTCAGAGCCTATGGAGCTCAGTTTTAAAGAATTTGTGGGCACGATTGTGCGCCTTTCTTTCATGATATTTGGGGAGCACTACGCTTCTCACGAGACAGTTTCTCTTTTGGAAAAGGTCCACTTTACGACAGAGATCCTGCTTCGCTGCGTCGATTGGCATGAGGTCGCCTTGGGCGCCATGACCTTGGTCGATTAAAAGGGTTACTTGTTTTTTTTAAGTATGCCAGTAATTTTCATACAAAATGTTTATATCCGATTTAATACATGTCAAGAGAACTCTCCATATGCAGTGGCCAGCAAGTTGAGCAATAAGTCTGGCTGCATGAGCTTGACGCGCAAGGCGTGCATCCAAACCTGCTCCTCAAGCTTGTCCATAAACCGAAACTTGAGGACACGCACTTTGTTGGGCTCGCGCAATTGTGTCACCAAGTACAGCCAGTGGTCATCTTCTTCATCCTTGGTCCCATTTGTAGGATCTTCTAGGGCGTCCGCTGCAGATGGCTTCCATGTACGATCCAGAACCCCCTGTACAACGTCGAGGTCAAGAGCGTCCGAGTGGGCATAGCTTTTGGCTGGAACAATTAATCGAGACATTTTTGTATCCAAGTTCACAGCGCCCTTTTCACGGGTCTTGCTGTAGCGAAAGTGGTAGCGCACGCGCTTTTCTTCCATGTAGACCCATTTCTTCTTCACTTTAGCTGCGAGCAAGGCTTCTCGTAGACGGTTGCTACCACTGTCGCCGCTGCTTTCGTTACTTTGGGCCTGCGCAATGTTCCCTTGGCCAGAGAGGGGCGAATGGAAAGTTTGGCCAGCCCTTTGCACGCCAATTCCATGGCGGCTCGAGGAGCTTTCGCCCATAACCCGTGACGGCGATCCATCGCCACCACGTAAAACCCTTAGCTGTAAGCGCTGAATTTCCGCCGCGACGCGAGACACGGCCCAGCTGTTAGCAACAGGTTTTTGCCGAGAATAGCTGCCAAAGCCAACCTTGGACAGCAGGGACCCTTTTCTCTTGTGCGAGCCGGTTTCTTGAGGCTGTGTCGACGCATGTACACCTTTGGCGCGATTGGGATTGGGTGTTGGGCCGGCTGCGTCCTCAGATTGTTCCTTTGGGGGAGGAGTACTAGAGAAACCATGGGCGCTAACCAAGTCTCGCTCGACAGTATGATCGACCACAACCATCCAAACCCAACACCCGCACTTGAGACCGACGAGAGACCGATACAAAGTGGCCTTGTTCTTGAGGTGAAAGTTAATGCTGTCGTCTAAGCGCAGCCTGGCAAGCGACTTTTTCGCATTGCTGTCTGCTTCTGAGACTACGCTCTCTTCGTAAAATGCGCGAAACATCCGTGTGTTGGACAATTTGGCGCAAAACTGCCCAGTAGGATCTTCTACAAGCATACTTTTGCAAAAACCAGACACGTTGAAGCGGCCAAGCTTTGTATCATAAAAATAAGGCAAGAACCTCGCCAACCAAACAAACATACGGCTGACACCATCGTAAAGACGTTGGCACCGACGCCGCGCATCCAACCCCCATCCTGAGTCACCTTGGTTCGCGATGACTCCTGTGATCCGAGGTGGACGAGCGGTCGCTTTGGGAGCTGTCGTTGCGGCGAATTCAGCTGCTGCTGCGGCAGCAGCGCCAATCTCATCTGCGGCGGTGGGTGAGTCTTTGCCGTCAAGCGCCAATTCGAGGATGCACTGGAACGGCAAAGGCAACGTAAGCCTTTCTCCTGCTGAATCATCTTGAACGGGGAACTGAGTCCACTTGTCATCTAAGTTGACAACTGCAGGGAGCACAATTGGAGGGCCTGACTTGTATGGGGCCTGGGCACCGGCGGTTTTGCTGGTGAGCACTGCGTGGCCGTCTTCCAGACCACGCACAAAATCCGCCACGGCGCAAGGATGCAAGCCGATAATATAGCTTTCTCCATGAATTAGATGTCCCGTAGCGTATGCCAGCGCGGCAGGGATATTACGCGCCTGCGCGTGGAGCCATCGCAGTGGGCGCAAAAGCGCCAGCAATGCCTCGATCGCCCTAGCGCGGGTCGAGTTTAGCGAGGCTACCACCACTATGGGCTGCTCGGTCATCAGTAATGCTATGATACGGTGCAACTGGCCTTTATCGAAGCAAAGCAGGCATTCCCACAGCCCCAAAAGATCTGGCTTGCCCTCTTCGCCATGGAATCGCAAAAGTTGGCCCGCAGCTGGAATGGTGCCTCTGTCGGGAACCAGATCTGAGAGCGCGAGACCGCGCAGCACCAGCTGAGGCTGCAAATAGTGTTTTGCGATGACTAGTGCAGGAGCATTCAGGTCACTCTCAGAACCGATTGCTCGCTCAGAAGTACTTTCAGGCGCTGTTGCGGCATCGCCGGGGGGCCGTTTACTGAGAACAGAAGAGGAATACTTTGACATGCGCAATGTGCGCTGCTTGGACACGCTTGCGACAGCACCATCCCAGCCAACAAGGAATGAGAGCTGGGTTTGCCGACTACTTCGAGCCGCGATGGCATTCCAATCGCTGTTGGATGGCTCGTCTAAATCGGCATTTCCTGGCAACTCAGCATATGAACTCTCAGGTCCCTCCGATGATGTATACCGTGTTGGGGCCTTGAAGAGCGTTACCTCATGCGCAGCAATGGCTTCACCGCTGGACGATGGCTTATTGACCGAGCCATCTCTTGCTCTAAGGTCAATATCTAGGGCAGATGCGACGGATGGCCGAGTCAGCTCTCGGACGCGGCGTAGAAGTTCAAGGTTTGACGAATGCACTTCCCCCATATGAAGTGACTCTCCGATCTCACCATGTGCCAAGAGCTTGAGGCGGTGAAAGCAGCTCCACAGAGCGAGATCAGTGCGCCCTTCCGTAGTGAGTAGCTCTGCGCGATGCGAAATGCGGCAGCGATAGCACTCTCGATGCTGGCTGGAAGACAATTGCTTGAGCTGCTTGATCCGCTCGCGCTGTTGTGTGCTGGTTCCGCCGCCACCTCCGTGGTCTTGATGCCCGTCTCGTCGGCTTACCCCGGCCATAGTGTCGGATTTGTTGCGACGATGACCAGAATTGCCTGTGGCAGGCGCTGTAACTGTTGCAGACGTGGATTTCTCTAGCTGTTCTAACGAGTCAAACGAGGAGGGGGACGGAGCGCCACCTGGCACACGGATAGGGAGCGGCGAAACGGGAGAGCTCGCCTCTTTTTTGTTGCTTGCAGCAGCAGCAGCAGCAACAGCACGATGTGGCGCAGAGGAGCCTTGAGGTGAATGGATATCTGATGCCGCGAACGCTAGCAGGTATTTGTCGTAAAGATGGCAATCTTCGTGCTCTGGCAACAGCAGCTTGGTGCAATGCGAAAACTGCTTCCAACATACGTCACCAAGCCAGTTCCACGTTGTCAAGAGATCAGGGTAACGAGTCACGACTTTTGTTGCCATAGAAGATTCGTGGAAGGCTAGCCGCAACAGTCTCGTGACATTGTAATGAAGGCGGAGCGTTAGACCTGGCGCAGTATGAACACCTGGCACACGAGTATCCGGGAACATAAATTTGCTGGCTCCTTTGTTGGGGTTGGCAGCAGGGGCACCAGTGGGAGGCCTTGCTTCCTCAGACATCATCATGAATTGGTTGAGCGCTTGCTCCATTTCGATCTGTGCATTCAAGTTTTGCTGTGCAAAAGAAAAAGATGAAGCAGCGCCACCTGCTGAGTTGGGCAACTCGCCTGGCGATGGAGCGGCGGAAAGGACTGTCGTAAAATATACAGAATTCAAAAGTGCCCGCGCTTCTTGCCAATACACCTGCGTGTTGTGTACCTCTCCTTTCACTTGGTGCAGCTCTGCCATATTTAAAAGACACTTGACCATAAGCGGCGCATAGCCGATATCTGCGCAAATGTCGATGGCAGCGCACGCTGTTCCGCTAACTTGTTCCAGCATATCTCTACGCGCAGACTCGGTGTTTGTTACCGAACCACTTGTATTTTGGTGTTTCTTGGTGCCTTGCCCGGGGAACAGTCGCTTAAATTCTGCCAGCTCCAGTTCAGCAACCCGGGATAAGCTCTTGGCTTGCCATAGAGCGTCATCAATCAACTGAAAATACTCATAAGCGCAGCACAAGGCGTCGACGCTGGCGCTCCGCCCAGCTTCAACGATGTCGCTAGTATCCGTATCAACTTCCATCTCCAGAAAACCACGCATAAGATCTGTACAAAATGGGTGTAGGGCTTTTCCTACTTTTCTATCGCCGCCGCCGCGCACAGAGTTTACACCTCCAAGTCCACTAATGTTGTTTGAGCCGCCGCCACCGGGATAAGTGTGGTGGTGATTATCTCCAGAAAAGTTGTAGCCGCCTGATAGTGGCGTTTTGTCCTGCGACATGAGGTTTATACCACACTCTTTGCAGATTGGCAACCGTGAAGTTGGAGCATAATTGACACCGCGGCTGGCGCGGACCTGGCGCAAAAAAGCGGGAGCGTAACGGAATTGCAGGATTTTCCCGCGGAGATAGTATAAGCGTCCGATCTGGCCCAAGGTCAACTTTAGAGTGACACGAGCTCCGTTTTGGCTGAAATCGTCACCTCCTTGGCTTTCGAGCTCAGACTGACGAGCATATGAACGATTAGTTGATGATGAACCAGCGCATGGGTCAAGTTCTGCAAGCCTCATGATGGCATCTACCCATGCGATTGCTTCGTCGGCCAATCCTTGGTATAAAGAACACCGTGCTCGCAACACAGCATATTGCATGCACGCATCTGCGCCAATACCGGTGCACAATGCAAGCAGCAATTTATCCATCGCCGAACAATTTGGTCTAGGGCGCGGCCATTCAGCACAAGAATCGGCGCGTTGGGAATGATGGCCCAAAGCGTATGCTGGATCGCACCAATATCCTTGAGACGCCTCGTGCGCGAGCTGATCTAGAGCACACGTGCAATCCGCTAGCCATCGTAGCTTTAGGCAGCACTTTGCCAATAAGAGCAAAATTGCCCACCGGGAAGCGCTGCTTAGAATGCTGTCCGCATCAGATTGTTCGAGCCGAGCAAAGCTTTCGCTCGATCCAGACTTTGCTGCATACGACGAAAAAGCGTTTCCTGTAGCATAGCTGCTCTGGTGGGCTGTTTGCAGGTAAGATCCACTTAAAGACGACAAGGGGCCGCCTACTGGAGTTGCACTTTCAAAATGGTGATGACCGGAGTCGAGTGAGTGGAAAGATAACGGAACCTTTCCAACGATGTGCGACAACAGCCGTGCTGCATCTTCCGCTCGATTCGCTGCCAAAAGTACGTGCGCGAGACGTTGCTGCAATTTCACCTTGAGTGATCGGTGGTGAGCGTCTGAGGATGACGAACTCTTGGAATTCAATTCGTTCGTAGAATAACTAGCTTTAGCTTGGGACACGTTTGCTGCAGTGCGTCCCTCACTTGTAGTGGCGCTGTTTCGGCTGATTGTGGTGCCGCCGCCATTGGTGGTGCGACTAGTGATGCCACTTTCGTTGTTATGAGCTAAAGGAATGTTGCTACCGTTTGACCCTAGAGAGCTGCCACGCCGATGATGGCCTCCCAAATATGACAAAGCTAGCTTGAGATAGCTCTCCGCTAAAGCAAAGTCGGCCCGTTGGTCGAGAAGCATCATTGCAACCCTTTCAGAAACATACACAAATTCGTTCAGGTTCGTTTCCAGCTTGGTTATATGCAGGATTTCGAGGTGGTATTTTAGCGCACGGTCCCAATCATGATGCTCTACGCAAATGGTGCAGAGCCTCCGAAAGAGCCAGACGAAGTTGGCGTGCTCGCGTACCTTGTAACTTAATATGGCCGATTCATATGAGCCTATGGCATATTTGTATTTCTTATTTTCGACGAGAATGTCACCGTACAAAACCAAAGCATTCGTAGCCAGCTCAGAGAGCAAAGACAAATCGGGGCACTCTGGAACCTGGCCGCGGATACTCTCGAGAATGAGCAAGCATTCAAAAAGAAGCTCCTCGGCACGCTCAGAATCTTGATGCTCATCCCAAACAAACATAGCAAGTACAAATGCGGCCTTTGCCCGAAGAGGCGATTTGGCGGGGATATCCGGGTAAAGGTCTAACAGGCACGTCATCCTATAAGTCGGCTCGATTCCGCACAAACGTTCACATTCAAGCATTTCCGAGCGATTGCGATGCACGACACCGATACACATACTGATGCCTGCTTCCTCCGGAAGCAGAGACTGAAAGGGCTCATGGGGGTGATCCTGCTGCCGCTGCTTGTATTGCGCTGCCCAGTTGTCTGCAGGCTTTGGTGCGGCGTCACGAACTTGTTCCTGAACTCGATCTTGTACAATTTCGATCACCTCGGCCTCGATTGTTGGATCGCTAGTCATCCAGTCCTCCAGCTCGAGCTGGAGTCGGTCCAACGCATCCTGTAGTTTATTTGTTTCAGTAGTTGTCAATGGAGACATTCCATACAAAACAAGTTGTATGTCACAAAGGCTTTCCGCTTGTACTTGGAGCGGGTCGGCCTGTGTAAAAGTGCCTAAATCATATGCAGCGAGGTCTGCAGCTGCCTCGGGTGACATATTGGCTCGGAGAGTACGTGCTCGAAGATAAGCCCTACAAAACTGTGCTAGCACAGCTTCAGCGGTACGGGCTTCTCCGGAGAGAAATGGCGTGGCACTCGACTCGGGGGGCAAGTGTAAAAACTTCCAACCGCACTCGACATCGGTGGCAGGCTCCTTTTCTGGCAACGGTGGTTTACTTGTGCCGCGCACAGAGCTAAATAGCGACTTGGTTTGGGCCGGAGCCTGCTGCGACTGGGAGGTGCTCGGCGATGAAGCTTTACCGGATAAGTCTAAAGTACACATTGCCAGCTGGTGAGCGGCAGCTTCCGCTTCTAGCAGCATCAGCCTCGTCTCAAGAAAGGGTTGCAACTCACCAGGCACTTGGGCTGCAACCCATCGACTAAGATTGCATACCATAGAGAGCACGCTTCGCGGGATAGTTGCTAATCCATTGCCAGCTGCGACTGTCTGATCGTATTCACTGCTATTACTTTTCATGGTTCCGTAGCTAGACTTGCTTGCAACGCTAGCCGTGGATGATGCAGCTGGGAAGTTAGGACCAGGCCCCTTGATATCGCCACCACTACGTGCGCTTGATCGCGCCAGAGCCATTGCCCCAAGCTTGAAGCACTGCACAATCCGAGTCAAAAACTCATCCCACATCTCAATGTGTTCGGTGCTTTGCTGAGACAAAACCGTGTTGGCAGCCTGAGCTTGGTCGCTACCAGAAGAGCCCTGGCTGCGCCAAGAAGAACGCGAGAGCATTCGTGATGCCAAAGCCACTGTAGACTGCCTTGAACTACTATCACTCGAGCCCTGGTCTGGGTGGGCTACTTTAGCACTAATAGATGCGGAGGCACTGGACGGCGTTGGTGCATGAGAAGGAGACGCAGACGCAGACGCAGACGCAGACGCAGACGAAGAGGATTCACTTCGTCTTATGCCTTGCGCCGCGGCGCGAAGAGCGGTTCCAGACGCCTCCGCTTCAGCTGCAAAAAGGGCTTCTTTTCTTTCTCTTTCTCTATTTGCTTGTGTACTATTTGGTTCAGAGGAAGAATCCTCAGCGCGGCTATCTAATCCTGCAGAAGCAGACGTGGAAGAATGCCACTTTTTACTCAATTTCCTTGTGCGGTCGGTGTTCGAAAGGCTACCTACCATCCGAAATAAGCGAAGAGTTGCATCGGCACAGCTCGGGTCGTGGCGTAGCGCGTATTGCCCCCAAATCAATGACAAGTACGTTTTGGTCCAAGCAATAGAGCCCAGCATGGCTTTGCCCAGAGCGGCTCGAAGAACCTTTTTATCCACAAGACTCTGGCGCGAATAAAGGTCAATAGGATTTACACCAATGCCACCTATTCCATTGTCTTCGATATCCACTTTATACACTAAATTGCTAAGCCATTCTTCGAGAGCGGTCTCTTGCATAAATCGCATGCCATCTTTCGTTGTTAGCGAGTATAGCTTGGACGGTTTCGGGTAGCGAATCATTGTCGGCCGAGTGTTACCCTCCTTAATCATTGTGGCGAGCCGCCAACGTGCTGGGATTGACGATTTTCCTGCTGTGACATCCCCATTTTCATCTGCATTGTCTTCGACTAAATTGCGCAAGCCTTCGAGCTGCTGCTGGAACGAAGAACCGCCGAGCCCTTTCGACGAAGAATCGTTTCTCTCGTTTTCGGCGCGGGCACTATTTGCTATTTTTTGCTCTTCCTCTTCTATCTCGGCATCCCAGTCGCTCATGGAGTCGTCGTCGTCGTCGCTGTCGCTAATTGTGCTGTTGTTGTCACTTTGGGCCCCTCTGCAGGCAAAATCTTGTTCTAATGTTGCATCCAGATCATAAAACTCATCCAAGGGGGCGCTTTTGCTATCGGCGCTGGTAGCTAGTGACTGTTTCAATGACGAAGCGGAAGGAGCATCACCAGCAGCTGCTACAGCACTTAGCCGTTCGTTTAACCCCTGGGCGCTCAAAGTCGCTTCCTCTTCATTGCATAACCAAGCATCAATGTCATCATGATTTTCCTCGCCTCCTGCATTTTTTGCGGCACTCGAGCTCCCCGCTTCAGGTGCACTTAAATCGGTTGGCATAGCACTACTAGCGCCATCTTTGAGGCTCTCTAATGTTGCGGACATTCTCGCAAACTGCCCCTTTGAGACCAGCTCTCGTCGGTGCAACCGAGAAAAACTATCCCCACTCTCAAAACTGCTGAAGCTGTGCTCTTTTCTAGTAGCTTTCTCGCCAGGATCAATAGTGTCGCTCTTCAGTGAACGTCTTGAGCCGGATTCACCTACTACCTCGCTCAAAGAGCTGTTCCACGATAAGTTACTAGATGTTGCTGCGAGACGTGTTGTGCTATTTGAGCCTCGTCGTGGTGGCAAAGGTGGAGTGCCAATTTCTTGTTCGACTTCTTCGCTAATAAAGCCAGAACCAACGCTGCCACCAGCATAGGAAGTAGGCGTAGTTTGCCTTGATGACGTTTTCGGACTGTGAATCGGACTATTGTCTATCGACACCGCCATCGCCCGCCGCTGCCTCAGATACATATCTTGATGGACTGCTTGAAGCTTGCCCCAATCGAGGCTGCGAACAATTCGACGTGAATGAGCGCGAGGTCCTCCAATGAACCCCCCAGCCTTGGCGCCAGTAATATCCACCCTACCTGTTGTATTTGTATCCGAAGGACCTTCACTCGCGCTGGTGTTTCCGCTTCTCAAATCAGATCCTGCATTGCCATCCGCATTCAAACCTGTGGCCGCTTTATTTTCACTTGCAAAAATCTGGTCCTTCTCCTCTCCAAACCTTTCAGTCTTAATCCCCGGTCCAGCCTCTTCCCTTGCTGCCCCCTGGTTGAGCACGAGCAAACTCGAGCTATCCTCTGCGAGCTCAAACTCGTTACTCCAATCATCTTTTGTCGGCGCCGTGATACCTACAATCCTTGGCACTGCCACTTGCTTTTCCGCTTCACTGACGCCGCCACTGATTGAATTGTTCACCATACCAGAGCTCCCACCAAGTGAGGGGATCGATGAGGCCCCAGCACCCGCATCATCTTGTTGATTCGACTTTCCTCCAACTTGAACCATAATAAATATTTCGCACTGTAAAACCAAACAATGTCCTTTCGTTATACTCGCCCTTTGCGTCTCTGCCAGCGACACAAGTCGCGATGGCCGACAGCACGCACCAGGGCGGTGATTCTCTCTCCTCTCTCTCTCTCTCTCTCTACAGAGGTTTTGAAAAGAAGGTCATTTGAACTCATTTCTAAAAAAATTCATCCCAAAAAAAAGGACAAATTTTATAAAAAAAAAAAAATTCTGTGCCAGTGAGTGAGCTTCGAGTTGTGCCAGTGAGTGAGTGAGTGAGTGAGTGAGTGAGTGAGTGAGTGAGTGAGTGATTGGATTGATTGAGCTCGGATTGCCTCTCGTAAACCTAGCTAGTTTGGTCGGAGGAGGAGGAGGAGGAGAAGTAGAGGGAGGGAGAGAGAGAGAGAGAGAGAGAGAGAGAGGAGCGAGGAGAGAGAGAGGAAACATCAAGAGAGAGTAACCAAAGATCGAGAGACGGAGAGAGATGGAGAGAGACGGAGAGAGAGAGCGCGGAGTGGCGAGCTCGCTGAGCGGGGGAGGTGTGGTTTCCATGGATACCGACTCGGATGTGTTTCCCATGGATATCGACTTGCCATCCGAGAGCGCAGTGTCGGCACTTCAAGTTGTTTCTGTGCCCTTGAATGTCAAGTCGGTTGAGGAGACCGCAGCACGTTCGCCGGTGATTCAGGCTACGAAAAAGGAACGTAGCGATGCGTTTCATAACGGGGGGTTTCTCGCTGCGATAAGCGACAGGAGTGGAACCACAAATGAAGGCAAAGCGATTTTCTCCACAAAGCTGCAGGTCACGGCAGATGAACTAGGCGCGGTCTGGAAAGACGTGGAGGCACCCATCGCGCAAGGCGGAGGCGGTGGAGGCTTCCCAGGTGGCGGAGGCGGTATGGTCGACCAAGACGAGGAAGATATTTGGGCTGCTTATTGGGTATGGATTCAGATAATCCACTTTTGGATTGTTCAAATAGATGGTCTCACCTGGATATTTATCGAGATTTGGATCATCCATGTCTGGATAGATCTAGAAAAAGCGAGTAAGTGGTCCGTCGAAAAGTTGGACTCGGAAGCAGGCAGGTTGACAAAAAATGCGAATCGCGCGTACGGTTCGGATGTGAAAGAGCTTGTTTTCGCGTTCCTATACCACACCGCGATGAACGCAATCGCAACTAACGATCAGCTCAAAATTAAATTCCACTCGCTATTTTCTAACTTTGCAGCAACGGACGACATCCAAGGAAAAATAAAAGACTTCGAAGATTTGCTGACCAAAGCGCTGAAAACAATGGAGGACTCGGACTGCGCGGAGATTATTCTTGCGGTCGAAACGCGAAATTGGCGTTGGAATCTTGTCAGCCGTAGCTCCTGGAAGTGCCTTTTGGATACCGGCGAAAATATATTGTTTTGCGTCCTAAACACTCCTGTAGGGGGCGATAGTCGGTCTTGTAAAACGCTTGACCACCTTTTGGGTGTTGTAGAGCTCTTTATGTCCAATTGCGTACCAACCGAGGGCAGCCCGAAAGTCCAAACCCATATCGTCGATTTTTACGAATGCCCAGCGATCGGCTTGCAGAGCAAAGAAGTCGAAAAAAAAATGCTGTACAAGGGCCCTGCCAAAAGCAGCTGTACATTGCACGAGGCTTTGCTAAAATGGAAGATTGCACGTGCCTCGTTCATATCCCAGGGTCGTCCACTTATGGTCATGAGTGCCCCTACTCGGCAGGCTCTAGGTCTCCCCAAATTTGATCAAGGAAAGGGCTATATTCTCGTGCCTACCCACGTGAAGGTTCTTGGGCAGACGGTGAGCGCCTTCTGTACAAACCATCCGGCAGCCATCATAAGCCAAGCGTATAATACCCCGGAAAAATCTGACGCTCTATTGCGACTGTTTTATTGCGCACTGCTAGACATTGGCAAATCATTGCTAGCTTTGGCCCATGCCTCTTCTGAAGTTCAAGCGAGAGCTGATGACGCGGCACAGAAAAGACGGGCGAGCAATGATGTCGAAGCAGAAGAGCCAACACTTGGACAGTTCTTTCAATCCATATGCGACAGCTTTCAGCTGAAGAATGGAAAAAATGGGACTTTAGTGACTGGAATAACGACATTAGCCAATAAGATCACGCACTGTATCGTCAACGAAGAGGCTGGCGGCCTGCCCAGAAGCAGCATCCGGGCTGCGATAGGAGAAAAAGCAAAGGAAATCGAGAACAGGAACAGTAAAAGAGCGCTCCCGGCCCAGATTCTATTGGCAAAGGCAAGATACAGTGACTTCACTGAGAGCGACTCGGATTTCAACATGCCGTCAAGTACTAAACTCCTCGTCGTTCTTGTAATGAAATCCAGCCCTGTCGATACCAGCATGATTGCAGCTTTACAGGCCCTGCTCAAGGAGAGTCGTGTGCTGGTATCCTGCGTATCCTTACAAGAGAATGGTTACAAGGACAAAAGCAATGCTGCGCAAAAAACTCTCGCTGTGAAGAAGTTGAAATCGAAAGTTGCGGACCTCATCAACGGTCGCGATGCCCGTGTGTTCGTGGCAGGCCGAGAAATTGCCAAGCTCGTGCTCAAGCTTTCGGATAAGGACTGCCCTCGACCACTGGCCCCGAGAGCCCAAGAGGCAAAGGAGATAAGAACGGAATTTCTAGCATTGGCCGCAGCTCAAAGTGCAGTTGAGGACCATGCCCAGGCATGCAAGGTGAATAAAGGCCTCGCGGACGGCCAGACATCTACTGCCGTATTACCTTCGGCATCCAAACTGCTCGCTGCGCTGTCCAGCGCAGGCGACGAGTTTTTCCAACCCTTCATTCGCGCCCTTTTGGAACCAGAACTTGACGAATCCGACTTTGTCCACCCGGAGGCACCTCTCAGTGGTGGCCTGATCAAGGCCATTTGTGCAAACAACCCTTGGTACACAAAGTTAGCAGGCGATTTCATGCTGGCAAATGTTAAATGGACAACACGCGCAAAAGTTCAAGAGATGCTTCGATCTGGCCCGGCGCGGTGCTTTGGGCCAGAGCAGAACAAGGAAGGAGCCTCAGTGGACAACAACAAGCCCGACTCGGATCCACGCGAGGCCCAGTGGTTTAAAATGGACGGCACCAATTTGAGCGTGCTCCAGGACTTTGTGCGCGAGCAAATCGAGTTTGACAGCCTGCTCAAGATGTTGCGGCACCCGTGGGCCAAACTCTTGCGTAAGTCCAACGCGTATAGAAACAGAGCAGTTGGGTCTGACGCAGCGGCAAACTTGCGAAAAGTTTTAGATCCCGACAACCCGAGCGCCTACTGCTTGGTAACTGTCGCGATTGGACTAGGAGACCTGGTCAAGATGCAACGAAAGGGTAATTCGGCTTACTTTTCGCACCAATTTGAGCTCTTCTACGGCCTCGTTAAGTGCGCTTGGGGAAAAGAACCGCGTGGTGGCCGTACTTGCAGCTTGGAGGGCCCAGTAAAGCTCTTTGCCAAGGCCTGCGCGGTGAATGCGATGACCGAGACCACGAAAGCCTCTGCTCAAGCTCACGCTTTGCTGCTGCCTTCCCCCGACCATGCAGGTGCTTCATGCCGTGCCCTTGTGCAGTTAAGCCACCTTGGCGTGGGATGGTCAAATATTCATCTGCCCGAACAGGCAACAAACTTGCCCTTGTGGAAAGAGCTCAAGAAGCAGCTGCCTAGCACGCCAACATTTCTGGACGTCAAGCTTGATGAAGATTTCAACCTCGCCAAACCGTCTCTGGGACTTGTGTGCAACGCTGTTTTTGGTTTGCCAAGCCGCTTCGCCGAAGAGTCAGAAGTGCTCCCTGACGAAACGCACAGCTACTGGGTCCAGCCTTCACCAAGCCTTAGCTCAATGGCGAATCGTCTGTGCGTCGAGACAGATTCGGATACTCCTCTCACAAAAGCACTCTCGCATTTCCGCTCGGATAGAACAGGTTGTCAAAACATTGAGGACCCGCCGCCGAGCGCCTTTAATCTTCGGGAGTATGCTCTCCTGAGGGCGAATTGCATGCGCTCAAGCTCATATCGTTTTGCCGCTGATACGGTGCTCCCTGCGCAGGACCAAAGCAAGAAGAAACCGAAAAACATCGTGTCGTTCGCTCTTGCTCGAAACCAGACTCAAGATGGGACGGTCTTCATTAGCGTGGGTACTTGCCAAGCCGAAGCTAAGCTTGACTCCAACGCGCAATTCAATCCAACGCACATCTACGTGCGTCTGAACACCGAGCCGCCCGGGGGCTCTGAGCTGTTTTTCAGATTTCCCGAACGCACTCGTAAAATCCGCCAACGAGCTCCCACTTGGGAGAGCTTCGAGACAGATTTGATCGCTAGACACTTTGATGATGATGATGAAGAGGAAAATTGCGAAGGCTGCGACGGCGACGAGTGCAAAGGCTGCTACGACCATAGTACAGACGGGGAGAACGAGCGGAAAGAGCGGAAACAGCGGGAAGCTATTGCACGACACATTAAGGAGCTTTCCGTCGAGCCGGAAATCGGGCGCCTAGGCAAATCTCTCGGGGCCACCAAAGGGGCGATTCCTTGCGACTCCGTCATTACCAAGGCGCGGGTCGCCACGAGCACTGCTGCGACTGGCACGCAAGATGATCTGCATCAGCTTGTTAAAGTCTGCACTAATCTGTATCACTTTGGAGCCAACCTCGCGCAGGCGGCGATACAGTTTGGGGCGGCGTTGAGCAGCTCTTTCAGGTCAATCGATGACACTGACACGCCCTGTGAACATCTTTCGTCCCTCATGAAGGATCTTACGCCGCGGGAAGATGACGCCGGACCGCTGACCTGCGACCGTTTGTTGCAACTCGATGCGCTTGCACAAGCCGTCTGCACCACGGCACGCGTAAGTGCTTGGAACGATTTTCCGATGACTACAAAGAAGAGGAAAAGCAAGGGCGATGACACCACCATTCCTTCGTTTGACCGCGAGATCGCCGCCAAGCGGCTATTGGTACGATTGTGCGCAGCAAGCTGCCTTGGACACAGTCAGGATATCCCCGCTGGAGTTGAATTCTCGCTGGAGTCTACTGAATCCAAGCGAAAAGCGCCGATGGTCTTCAAACAAGCCAAGAGCGGGCAGGCGACTGTTTCCTTGGTCTTCGAAGACACGGGCAATACTTGGATGGGAACGCTAACACTCAGTGCGAAAGCCGACCTGCTTTCCGAACCGAAACCAGTGGCTGCCCCAGCTGGCCCTCTAAAACATTCGCAGCAACTAAAGCTGCAAACCGCCACGTTCGGTGGAGAAGATATTTCTCGGCCCTCTCTCGAACTGCATCAGTTTGTGCAAGATCCGAGCAAGCACATCGGGGAGCCAATGGCGTTGTCGCTGAACTTTGGCGCTTCTCCAAACATAAACTTGACTCTGGTCAAACCTGCCGCGCTCATCTTGGTCGCGCTTCTACAGTGGGCCGGTGAGATCCAGGTTCAGTGGAGACCTACCAATCTCTTGCGCGACCCACAAAGCCCTGGCCAGGTCTTGAGGTCCTTGTTCAAGATGCTCGACGGCCAAGAGGAATTAAAGGACTTAATCACGGCGCACACCAGCGCTAGCAAAGCTCTTCAAAAGGCGACGAATCCAGTGGAGTGGCGGTTTACGCGTGAGCAGGATACGCGTGAGCAGGAAGCCGCCATAATGCATTCAGATCCATGCGAGCTATTCAAATTCGTATGCATCGCCCTCAACAGCGGGCCCGAAGCTGATTTTATATATGTCAAAGACGTGTCCGCTCTCGACCCGATAAAACACGGGATTAGACCCTTCTTTCAGTACGCTTTACCTGGCGTCGGAACGCCCTACGAGTCCGCTCTTGACGAGGCCGGGGCAGCGCGTAGTTTGTGCACCGCTCAATTGATAGTACTGAGCGCCATCGATCAAGACCTCAAGCCGATGCTTTTGAGTAAAGCGCAGCTCCATCGGGTGGATTGGGACCCCTGCTGGGATCGCACGCAGTGGGCGCCACGAAAAGTGGTCTTTCACCATAATCTTTTTCTGCAAGCTAGTGCTACCCTATCCTTTACTGGCGGCCATAGCAAGGTTGTTACAGCCACAAGCAAAACAGATGAAGAAGCTCCTGCATTGTTTGTTTCGCGAGATGAAATTCCTCGGCGAGTGCGTTTTCACAAATTAATGGTAGGCGGCGGACCACAGGCAGGCGGCCAAACCACCAAAAAGAATGGGGACGCAAAGCGCGGCGACGCAGCCAAGTTCCAGTTCTTACTACAATCTCGGCGCAAGGCCAAGCACTGTGTTGCCAGCGGTGATATTGGCAGCAACCCGGTGGTAACGCAAGTAGTGATACTCCCGCCGCGTGAATGTGACAGTACATTTCGTGTGCAAATACACATCGCAAATGGCGGGTCCAAACAGGGGGCATTAGCGGTGGAGAGCTCAGCAGACGAGCAACGTCAGCCCAAAGCGACCACGATGACAGGCGGCTTACGTGGGCTTTCGGCCGCAAAGTGGAGCGAATTCGACAAGCTGAAAAAAATGCTGCTCGACTTCTGCCGGACCGAGTCCGCAGACGACGGAGTAGAGCCGTCGCTGACGAAATTCCTTGTCGGAGCACAAGCGGAGCAATTTGGACCCGTGCAAGACGACAAGTGGTTCGAGTGCGCCCCACAGAAAACCGAACGCAAGTGGATTGAGCTGCAACGCCTTGTAGCGACCTTGGGGAATGCAGAGCTAGGCAAGTGTTTGTCGCAGCGCGATGCTAAAGGGGCAGCAATGTGCGCCGATGCGATATCGAACGCAAATGCTCTGCTGAAAACCCGCCGCGAGCAATTGGGGTGTCGCACCCACGCGCGCAACCCCCTCGCTAAGGCGCTTCTTAGCCAAATCAACGAGGTCCTTGGCCAGCTAGCAGCGGCGAAAAACCGAGCGGTGAGGAACGACGAGTTCCACTTTTACCCGTCCAAGGCCATGGCGACAAGCACCCCTGGTCTTTTGTGCCAAACCTGGCTCGAGCCAGGTCCGGTACATGTCACAATGGTATGGGGCAAAAAAAGCGACCGTTTGCACGAAGAATTTGCAGGATTTGCGGGCGTAGACCCCGGCATCATTACCCCGTATACGGTCTATTGTGCCTCTACCGGCAACGTGTACTTTATTGGGCGAGGATGGCCTGCCAGCGTCGACCGAGGGCTGGGCCGCCGAATGCGTGATGCACAAAGCCTAAATAACAAGCAGGAAGCAGCTAATTTGCATTGCAAAGTGAAAAATGCACAAAATCACTTTCATGCAACCGCTCTCAAATTCATGCTGGGATTTAGCGTGGTTTTCTTGCCTGACTTCAAGCCCGCCGCAATAGGCATGGCAAGCGTTGGCTCGCGTCGAGGCGCTTATGTAGCGTTTGCACGCTTGCGTGACAAGCTCCTTCGGGTCGCCTCCTTAAGAGCCCCATTCTCGGTGCATATTGTAAGTGAGGCCTTCACGACCTGTCTCTGTAGCGAATGCTACACATACGCGGGACAATTTGGAGTAGGCCGTCGAGTATTTTCTTGCACCAACCAAAGGTGCAAAGCAAAAATATCCAGGGACGGGCACTCCGCCAAGCTTGTCCTGGTAGCAAATCTTGCCGCTGCAGCGGCAAAAAAAAACCGTGCGCTAGGGGCCTTCTCAGGACGGACCGCGCAGATGGCACCTTTGAAGGTTCTTGCCTTTAGGTCAGCAACTGACTGTTGCTGACCTAATTTCAAGAATAATCTGTACTCAATTCTCTTTCTTTTTTTCTCTGCTGACTCAATTACAAGATTTTTCTTTTATCTTTGTCCGACCTGACACCTTAATCGCAAAAAAATTGCGTGACATCGCAAGTGGGAAAAGAGAAGATTGAGAGTCTGTGTCACGTCACATAAACAAGTGAGTACGCATGGAGCGCGCTTCTGAGAGAGAGAGAGAGCAAGAGAGAGAGAGAGAGAGAGAGAGAGAGAGAGAAGAGAAGAGAGAGACAGAAAGAGAAGGAGAGAACCTTAACAAGAAAGAGAGAGAGGGAGGATGGAGGAGCTGTTGCAAGGACTGCTGGAATGGCGTGGGCAAGTGGTGTTTGGCTTGGCACTTGCCTTGAGCTTCTACTTGACCGTGTTGCGGAGGAATGTAACAAGACGGGGAGCTTGTGGTCGAGACAATGGACCGAAGATGAAGTACGAACTTGTGTCCAAGGCGATCAACGATGCCGACTTGAGGCTGAGATGGTCCGCATTTGAACTGGCTCAAGCACTGAGACAGGGAAGCGTGAGCGCGGTTGAAATTACGGAGCTATACATTGGGCAAATTGAAAAGGTGGAGCCGCACCTGAACTGTGTGGTTGATAAACGGTACGATGGAGCCAGGGCAGAAGCGGCTGCTGCGGATGTCAAGCTTAAAGCGGCTCGGGCTAAAGGAACTTTGGACAAGCTACCACCGCTTCTTGGTGTCCCTTTCATTTCGAAATGTGTGTACGCTTATCCCGGGCTTACATACACGTGCGGCATTGAGGGACGACGAGATGTTGTCGCGGACGTGAAGAACCCAATTGTTGCGCGACTTGAGCGATCCGGAGCAGTGCTGCTGGTGACAGGCAACGTAAGCGAAGGGTGTATGTGGGCTGAGAGCCACAACACAGTTCATGGCTGCAGCAACAATCCATACGATCTAAGTCGGACGCCAGGAGGAAGTAGCGGGGGGAACGGGGCTCTTTGCAGTGCGCTCTGCGGCAGTTTCGCTCTTACTTCTGACGTTGCCGGGAGCACGCGTATCCCTGCTGTTTACAATGGTCTATTCGGGCACAAACCATCGGGAGGCGCGATCCCTAACATGCGTTGCGTCCCGGAAGTCCACGGATATGTCGAGCGGTATTGCCAACTAGGACCTACAAGTCGCTCCGCGAAAGATCTGATGCCAATGATGAAATTGCTTGCTGGCCCTATTAGCACTATTGAGATGAAATCGCTCAATCCTACAGATGAGGAAATGAAGCACCACGATACGGTATCTCTCTATCACCGGTCATTCAAATGGCTAGATTCAAACAAGGTTAACGTGAAAAAGTTACGCTACTTTGTTTTGTGGGACCAGCCGGGAGCTGGACTCGGAGTGGTGTCCAAACGGCACCCATGTATGATTGACGCCCAGCGGCGTGCTGTGAAAGCGATTGAGCACAACCTCCGTGCCTCTGTTACTCCAGTGTCATTCAAGCAGCTTTCCCGGTGTTTTGACATCTGGTCGGCAATGCTGCAAAAGGCCAACCCAATTCCCTTTGCCGAAGTTATCAGTGAGGGCAAATCTCGCATCAGCCCTGCGTGGGAGTCGCTCGTTTGGCTCATTTCATGGGGAAAGTGGTCTGACCATACTCTTCCTGCACTTCTTTTATCGCTTGCAGAAAACCTCGCCAACTGGACACCCAAAAAGAACGAAGAAATGATCCGCCTTGGAAAGCAATTACAAAATGAGATTAACAATTTGTTGGGCGACGACGGTGTCATGATTTGTCCTAGCCTGCCAAAGCCGGCACCGCGGCACGGGCCTTTGCCTAACCTTCTTTTCTTCGCAGACTATGCCGTTTGTGGCATATTTAATTGTATGGAACTTCCTGCCACGGCAGTGCCGATGGGCCTGTCTGCACGCGAGCATCTTCCTGTCGGAATCCAACTTGTCGCGGGAAACGGTAACGATGACTTGACTATAGCTGTTGCAAATGCACTCGAGGACTGGGGAGAAGCCAAGTGGTGCCCGCCAAAACTCGTTCACGAGCTTGGTTAATTAATGATCAAGTACAATCTCCCGGATAATGTAAAGCATTTCAACTAGTTGAAACAGTATTACGCTATGAAATATGAATTTATATTCGCAAATTTGAAGGAACAGGGTAGATGAAATGGCAGTATTGTATAGGATATGTTCAATCCATCTCTAAAGGTCAATCCAGAGCCGTCGTCAAACAGTGATACTGAAAATGTGGCATTTTTAGTTTATTTCTAGGTGAGGTCCAGCTGGATCAAGGTGGCGCGACGAGATGGAGATCCAATCAACGGCGGTTTGAGCCACCGCCAACGAGGAAAAACTGCTGCTGGAGTAACTATAACTCGAATTCCCTAATTAATCTTTCTGCAACTTTTCCATCAAGTTTGAAAGCACTTCGCGATTCTCTTTGATCTCGGATACGTTATTACGCATATACGCAAGCATCGCTAGGACCATTGGCAAGTGTACCATTGTCGTTGGGAAAAACTCGTGGTGGAGGTCTCCATTTCGCTCGTTGTGGTGGTACGCTAAGAACACAAGCTGAGAGATAAATAGCGCCAGTGACGTACAGAACATTCTATTGCCGAAAAAGTTCAGAATATTGTAGTTAGAGTCTTTCACGCCTCTCAACCACACGCTAGAGCAAACATAGTAGCACGCAGAGAGTAGATCAGTTGCGCTGTGATCGGTGTCAGCCGAGTGTTGGTACGCTGCCAATAGCGAGTAAGCCACCAAGGCCATAGTGATCTTCAGTAAAAAATCCCTCCAGAGGATGTTAAACGCTTCCGTGTTGTTCTGCATACGGTGCAGGGGCGCGTCAGCGTTGGCGAGCATTTGCCCTTCGCGATCGAACTTACGCGCGCGTGCTTCTTCTCCTGCTTCTCCTTGTTTTCTTGATCTTAAGCCCATGATTCTTATGCGTGCTTTCAACCCCTCCCTCCCTCCCTCTCGCTCAATGCTCTCTCGATGCTCTCTCTCGATGCTCTCTCTCGATGCTCTCTCTCAATGCTCTCTCTCAATGCTCTCGGTCAAGAGTTCGACTTGCGTGTTTTTCTGAAAAGTTTGGTCCGTCCGGCCCATCTTTCGACCATTTTGGAATTCCCAGAGTCGGAACAGGTCATAAATCGGTTCCGTTAGATTGGTGGTGGCGTCGATTGCACCAAGTGATACACAAGGATGGGCAAAGGAGAAGAGGGAATGGGGACGCTGTTGTCCATGACAACGCTAGCACACGCGATTTCCGGTTCGGTCGGAAGCATCATCGCTATGACCCTGACGTACCCACTGGACCGCGTCCGCACTATCAAACAGTTAGAAAAGGGCAAGACTGGGGGGTCTGGGTCCATTGTTCAGACCCTGCAACTTATCATTGAGCGGCAGGGAGTCGCTGGGCTGTATGATGGGCTCTCGCCCATGCTCGTGGCACTCGGCACAAGCAACTTTGTGTATTTCTACTGGTTCACTGCTCTAAAAACGCTCTACCAAGTGTTGCTTAAGAAGGGCGATAGGGCTCAGAACGCTGCTATAGGCCCATTTGCCAATCTTCTTTTGGCTAGTATTGCAGGCGTGATCAACGTGGCCATCACCACCCCCATATGGCGCGCATACACGCGCATTACGGTCGAGCGCATGGCGTTGCTTAAGAAAGAGAACCCCCCCGCGGGCAGCAAAAGTGACGAGCCCAACTCTAGCACAAGTAACACAGCTGAAGAGCTTCGGTACTCTGGCGTCGTAGATTGCCTTCACAAGCTCTACCAAGAGGAAGGTTTTAGCTCTTTATGGAGCGGAATGGGCCCTTCGTTGATTCTGTGTAGCAATCCGAGTATCCAGTTTGCGAGCTACGAGTGGTTTAAAAAGATACTGTTGCGCTGGAAGCTAGATCGCGAGCCACCTATCAAAGATTTCACGCACTTTGGCGATATTATCGATGACCGATCGGAAGAGGTACGGATGGAAAACGTCGTGGGCGAAGAACTCAGCTCGTACGAATATCTTTTTCTAGGCGCCGGTTCCAAATTGGTGGCGACTATTTTGACATACCCATTGCAAGTGGCACAAACTAGGTTACGGGCTTCCGCGGCACAAAGCGGCATTGCGGAAAAAGATGGGTCTTCTTCTCCTCCTAAAAAACAGCCTCCCACCACAACTCGCGAATGCCTCGCAGAAATATATAAGAATGACGGCATTGAAGGGTGGTACCGTGGCATCGAAGCAAAGCTTGTACAAACTTGTATGACGTCTGCATTCATGTTTGCATTTTACGAAAAGATCGTAGCAATCGTGCTAAGAGCAATCCTGTGGCGCAAGTTCCAAAAGAAGAGCCTCGCATAGCATTTTTACCTTTACCTAAACTAGCTTTACAAGCACCAAAACTGACTTATTTATTAGCCTTTTCTTTTCACTTGATCTTTTCATTAGATCTTTTCAGGTGATCTCCATTTTAATTTCTGGGTGATCTTGAACAACAAAGATCACTTGGTCAAGCTGCTCAAAGAGGCAATCAACTGGTAAACTTCCCTCCAAAAAGTCTTCACGCCTGGTAGCGACCATTCCGACCAGTTTGCCTAGCTGCTGCGGAGTCAGAATTTTGTTCAGGCAGTTATTGTTAAAAGCTGCAGCAGGACCAAACAGCAAACGGCCAGAAGATTTCAACAGTCTTTGGGCTGCTAAAAGCTTGATCTGCTCTCGCAGCAAAAGGTTACGGTTGCATTCGGTCGTTTCATTGTGTATCTTGAACGCTTCGAGTTGGGCGGGGGAAAGACTCTCTAATATGGGGGCGAGACTCGTCTGCAAGGCCCCGACCTTGGACAGGCTAGCTGGATTGGAGGAAGTGTTTTTCAGCGAGTGGCTGATCACGAGTGTATTTGCCATTAATTGTCGACGCAGATAGGCTACGTTGACTTCTATGAGTTCAAGCGTCAATTGTGACAAGCTGGATCGCAGCTCACCAGACTGAGAAGAAGCCACGCTAACCCGTCTCGTATTCATGCGGTCGCGCAACTGCTTGATCAATTGGTCCCGGGCCACTTCTGGGTCAAAGCCCGGTGCTGAGGCAGGGGTAGTGGCCTCGCGCTTTTTTGCTTTCAATGGATGCACGCAATACTTGTGCGAGTGGAGAGGGGCAAGCGTGCCCTCTCCTGCAAGGATCTGTCCGAGCAAACCTCTCTCCCGGTCCGGATTTGCAGATGTTGTCTCCTTTCCCGTATTATTACTTGGCGACAACTGTGCATCAAGAGTCGACGAGATTGACTGCTTCAACAAGGAGATACTCTCTTCTAGATGAGCAAAACAGCTGTTGATCAGTTCCTCATACATGAACTTGCGCATTCGATTAAGCTTTGAAAGGTTTTTGTTGCGGAGCACTGCATCATCGACTTGGTCATTAGTTCCTAGGAGCGCAGCAGCAGCTGCAACTTCAGCTGCTTTTGCGGCAGCGATAGGGGAGTATTTTCTTTCTGGAACATGATACATTGCCGCCGCAGTAGAGGTTGAAATATCTAGCATTGCTGAAGACATCACAGACCGTTGTGATTCCAACACAGTATGCTGCTTTTTCTGGGAGCTAGTGCTTGATATTTGTGCGCGAGGCTGCGGAGACTTGACCTGCAACAAAGAGCCTTTCGGTTTTGGAACAACCAGTTGCTTTGCACCTTTTGATTTTACTGCTGACGTGGCGGCAATTAATTGCGCTTGTGTTGCTGCGATGCCTTCGGCTGGAGCAACTGGATTTATGTTTATATTACTGAGAGACTCGGCGGTCCGCTGAGCAGCGATACTCGATTCGGTGGAAGCAGACGAACCCCTCGACACTGGCTGCGGCGATATGCTCTCCACCAAAGTATTTTTTCTTCTCATTGGGGCAATGACCTCGTTCGATTCTAAAGGAGTGGGCGGAGTTATTGGGGATTCACCACCACCGTTAGAGCTATTCATAGCGACATCGCCGGATTTCCAGTCCGTCCACTCGTTACGCGTGGGCTGAAAAGGATGCAGCGTGATAACCTTTGCATTGGCAGTGCCTTCTTTAATAACAGGGTTTTCGTCAATACTCATCTTACGAGGTCGGCCTCCTTCGGTCTCGTCCATACTCCTAAACCTGTGCCGCTGTTTGCGTCGTTTAATCTTTTTCTTTTTCGTTTCTTCCTGCACAACTTGACTATCCCGTGAGAGTGGAACCGAACGGTTGGCGGAAATATCAAACATTTGCGCGTCTGCCCCGCTCCACTCTTGCCACGAGTTGCTTATTGGCTGCGAAGGGTGGTAATTCACGCCAAACCAGGCTGGCGGTGGGGACAATCTTGGATCCCCCGCGATAATATTGATACTTGGATCGTACCCATAAAACCCAACGTTCCTGCGCTTCCGCTTCTTCTTTTTAATACGACCATTTTGTACAAACTGGTTCGGCATGACACTCGGCACCGAGGCAGCGTTGCCGCTGTGGTCGCTGCAAGAATGGGGCATCTCCACTTTTTACAACAACAACAACAACCAACAACAACAACCAACAACAACAACAAGCTCGTCTATGGTGGAAAGAAGCACGCACAGGAGAAACAGAGAGAAATACACGGCAACAGCCACGACCGACCGTTCGACCGACCGACCGACCGACCGAACGAACGACCGCCGGGGGGGAGGGCAGCCGGCGCAACCAATATAAATCAAAGGAATGAAAGCTTCCTCTCCC
>JACKZZ010001132.1_pt1 | contig 36816 bp, 25 predicted proteins | sample 8027871 | NCBI WGS metagenome assembly JACKZZ01 (sample SAMN15724774, study PRJNA655200) | protist metagenome | isolation source: fluorescence activated cell sorting (FACS) single amplified genomes of... | place: USA: West Boothbay Harbor, Gulf of Maine | collected 2000-07-19
TCTCCAGCTCAACTTGCAGGAAATTTATCCAATTTTATGTAAATTGATTGAGATTTATAACTTCTCTATAAAAAAAATTGATATGAAATTATTATAATACGAATATTTTAAGGTATTTGTATTATGATTTCTCAAAAAGCTATGAAAAGAATTAATCGTGAAATAACTGAAATTTCTGAAAATGAAACAGAAGGTCTTGAAATATTACCTATTGAAGGTAATATTCAAAAATTTAAGGCAAAAATAAAAGGACCTGAAAATTCACCATATCAAGATGGAACCTATGAATTACAAATTGATATTCCTAACAATTATCCATTATCTCCACCTAAAATAAAGTTTATCACTAAAATGTATCATCCAAATGTATATTCAAATGGAAATATATGTGTTGATATTTTAAGAGAAGACCAATGGTCACCTTCTTTAAAAATATCTACTGCTCTACTATCAATTAGATCGTTATTTACTGATCCTGATCCATCTTCCTCTGCAAATCCTGAAGCAGGTAGATTATATGTAAAAAATAGAGAAAAATTTAATGAAAATGTAAAAAAACTGATTTAAATCAGAACTAATCGTATAATTTAAATTCTGGTATATCGATTAAAACAGAAATAACATAAACATTTCCTTTAACCTTGACATATTTACCATTATCATCTCTTTCTATTTTACCTATTGGATAATTTAAATCATAATCATATACTATTCCAGTTTTTTCACTAAACCAGTACTTTTCTTGTTCTGAATAAGATGTTTCATCAAGCCTTTTCACAGCATTAATTTCTAATACTTTTATTTTTTCAACAACTGAATCTAATGAATATATACCATTATCCATTTTTGTATCAAATTCTATTTTTTCAGAATAAGCTGGTCCAATAGGTTTATCAAACAGAGAATCTTCATTAAATTTAAAACATTTGTATTTAGTACCCATCATATTATGAGCCTTAAATATTTCACAATCAACTGCAGATCCTTTTACAGCTTCGGTAAAAGATTCTGTTAAATTTGACTTCTTTCTTCCTATTGATTCTAATTTTTCATCCGCTGTTTCTTTATTATTTGATCTTATCATCTTATATCTAAAAACATCGACCTTTCTTTCGCTCATTGGTAGATCTTTATGAGAACAAATTCTGATGGCTCTACCTATAATTTGTTCAACTCTAACTTCATTCCAATATGGTTCCATAATATGGACTTGTCTTGTATTAAGTAAATTAATACCTTCTGTACCTGCTGGTGAAATTAAAATTATTTTAATCATATTACCATCTTTATTTTGTCTATAGTTATACATACTTTTATCAATATCTTTATCTTCTTTTGATATGCCACCATGAAATTCAACAAATCTACGAAAATCATTATTTTTATCTAACGGTTTTCCTCTTTTTACACTATCTCTATCTGTATCATCGAACTTTTTAAAGTTAAAAAAGTTTAGGTAAATCTTAAATATTTGTAATCCTTCCATAGCTACATAATTACTATATACCAAAACTGGACCTTTAGATTTTATTAAGTTAAAAATAATATGCATATATTTTGGTGAACACATATATAGTGTCTCGAATAATTTACTTTTTTTAGGCTCATCTTTTAAAAATGATGAAAAACTTTGATTATACTTTTTATAAAATTTATCTATATCATCTTTCAAAGAATATCCTTTTTCTTTATCTTTTCTTAATAAATCTTTCAAATATTCTATGAAATTATTCAAATATTTATTAATAGCATCCAAATAATCTTTATTTTCTTTATCTTTTTTCAAATTATTAATTAATTCTTTATCCTTACCTTCATCAATAACAACTGCTTCTTCATCTTTTATCTTAAATTTACCAGGTCTTGGTCTATCTTCACCAGAAATTTTAGTACCTACAGTTGGAAAAACAAAATTACAAGACTGTCTTGTATAAGTAGAATATGTTGACATGTTATCTTCAGCTTTACTTTTTCCCTTAGACATTTTTCTTCTAATTTTTTCTTTTTCCTCCTCAATTTCTTCAAAATGATCATAAACTTCTTGTTGATAATCTTCCATTAATATACTTTTATAATGAATAGTTTTTTCTGCAAATTTATCTGGAGTTGATCCAATATAATAGGATGTCAATCCTAAAATTCTTCTTTGAAACATATTCTTTGTTTCGTCATTTAATGATTCATAATTAACTGAAGATATATATAATTGATTAAATATTGCTTCACTTTCTGGAAAACTACCAGGTCTCATTAAATTAAAATATAATGCATATTCAAATGGTACATTAACAACTGGTGTAGCTGTCATCAAAATTACTCTACAATTATTTCCATTTTCCTTTTTTTCATTTTGAATATAATCATATATTACCTGAGCACGCTTTCCTTGTTTGGTTGAAATATTATTATAAACATTTCTTATAAAATTATGAGCTTCATCAATAAAATATAAAGTTGATTTAGATGAATCAGCCTTTTTGACCTTATCCAAAAAATCTCTATCTGCAAATGGAGAATCATAACTGACAAATTGAATATTTTTCATTCTTAGATTTTTGTCTGATTTTTCTAACCATCTTTCTAAATTTTTTAACCAAGGATCCGATTTCAAAGAAGCTGGTATAATTATAAATACATTCCATTTTGGAGTTGAATTAAATAATACATTATAAATATTGATTGCAGATGCTGTTTTACCAGAACCTAAACCGTGATACAATAATATATCACTAAATGGAGATTTGTAATTTAAAAATTGACCAATGAATTTTTGGTATGGTTCTAGTTCATTTGATATCTTCTCTTGACAAGGATCTTCATCTTTACCTCTAATTATATCTGGAAGTGTAAACTTCTTAAAATTTTTAAGTACCCATAAAGGAAATATTCTACCATTTACCTTTAATTCTATTCTATTAGAACTACCCTTAGAAAAGGTTTCCATTTTATTATCATAATCCATATAAAAAGATTTAGAAAATCTTTCTATATAAGAAAAATTCGTTATATTAATAAAAAAACTTAAATATCATTTAAACTTTTAATCTAAAAGTTATATATGAGCAACTCTAATCATAAATTAGAATTTGCATCCTCTGATGGTATAGACTATCATTTAGATATTCCATTAAAAGAAGAAAGAATAATATTTAATTTACAAAATAAAAATAAAAGTATTATTAAAATACTTACTGAAATAAAAGATCATGAAACATTAAATAAATTTGACCTAGATAGTCGGGAATTTTGTTTATCAACTGTTAGTGAATACACAACTCAATCTACTACATTTTATGATGAAAATAGTAAATTACCAAATCCAAAATATATAATATTTTATTATCAAAATATTGATAATAAATCTAATGATAGACAGTTTATATTTAATGATGGACAAGATGTAATACCAATTGAAGGAACAGTTATATTTTTTAACTCAAAAGAAAATATTAAAGTAAATGATATAAAAGATGGATTCACTACTATTACAATTATTAAATTCTTTTAACTAATTTGAAGATTTTAGAATATTTGATTCAGGCATCTTCTTATCAACATAATCAGATAATACATTATTTAGATTATCTAGTGTTCCTGTAAAATCACTAAAAAATTCTCTCATTTTTAAATTATTAAGATTAATTAATTCTAACACCTTATGAATATTATTGAACAAATAATTAAATAATTCTTTGAAGTTATCTTTAGATTGATCTAATAAATATAACTTCAAAGGTTCTAAAAAACCTCTTAACTCTCGAGATAAATTCACATAGTTTTCTTCATCACTATTAATTTCGTGACTTGAATCACTAAATGAGAATGCCCAATATGTAAGTATAACTTCTTTAAAAGACTTACTAAAAAATTCATAATCATCAATCTCTTTATCTTTGATACTTGTTATATCTAATTTACTAAAAACTTCAAATACTATTAAATAACACTCATAGTCACTACTTTCTTCATTAATATTAGCAAATAAATCACACATATTATCAGGAAGATTATTTCTAATTGCATTTAGTTTATCTATATCTTTTTCTCTTATTTTAGTATTTTTCAATTCAGTCATAATTTCTCTATTAATATTTATATTAATATTATCAGTAATATTCTCTAACAATACTTCTGCTTTATCGTCATTACTTTCTAAATCTGGATAGTATTTATTTACAAGATCATTCATTAATTCTTGATCAAAATCTTTATTAGCTAAATTTAAGCTAATATTGAAAGAGTTATCAAAAAATAGTTTTGTCATTTCATCTCTATTAGAGGATTTAATTAGTTTTACACATTCTTCTAAAACCTTAGTACTATTATTATAATCAAATTCTGTCATTTAAGAGTGTTATACATATATTAATTTTTATATTTTCAATTTTTTAAAAAATTGATAAATATTTATATTCAATACTTACAAATATTTATATGCTCCTAAATCTAACTATTGCTCTAATGTCATTTTTGACATTTTCTGATATCAATTATAACTTTCTTTTTCATCATTATATGAAAAATTTTGATAGAGATTACTCAATTGATAGTTTTAACCTAAAGTTTGATGTATTCAAAGATAATGTACAATTTATATACAAACACAATCAAAATCCAGACAAAAATTTTACACTAGGAATTAACCAATTTACTGACCTAACAAACGATGAATACAAACAACAAATAAGCTCACCTCTATATTCAAACTTTGAACTTAGATCACAATGTAATAAAATGGAATTTAAAAATGTTTACACACCTACTTCTATGGATTGGAGACAAAAAGGTGCTGTAACTGATGTTAAAGACCAGGGACAATGCGGAAGTTGTTGGAGTTTCTCATCAACAGGTGCTCTTGAAGGAATTTATTCAATTATGAATAAAAATCTTTACTCGTTTTCTGAACAAGAACTAGTAGATTGTTCATCAGGTATTAATTATGGTAATCACGGCTGTAACGGTGGTCTAATGGATAATGCTTTTCAGTACACCATTGATAATGGTTTGTGTAAGGAAGAGGAATATCCTTATACTGCACAAAAAGGATCTTGTGAATCATCTACGTGTACTCCAACAGTTAAGATTAATAAATGTTTTGATGTACCACCTAATAATGAACTTGCATTGAAAGAAGCTGTTAGCTTTCAACCAGTCTCTGTTGCGATTGAAGCTGATACAAAATACTTTCAATCTTATCAATCAGGTGTACTAACTGGAGACTCATGTGGAACTAGTCTTGATCATGGTGTTCTTGTAGTTGGTTACGGTACTGAAAATGGTCAAGACTATTGGTTGGTTAAGAACTCTTGGTCATCATCATGGGGTGATAATGGCTATATTAAAATTGGAAGATCTGATTCTACTGATTCACCTGGAATTTGTGGTATTGCTATGCAACCATCATATCCATCTTTCTAAATCAAATAATTAACTAAATATTTTGATCAATTAATTTATGAATATCTAAAAAAATGAAATTTATTTGTTTATAAAAAAATTGAAAATTAAAGTACCAACAAACTATCTTATTTATTTGTCTACGGACATTAACACTTTGGCGCAGAGGAAGCGTGCTGGGCCCATAACCCAGAGGTCGGAGGATCGAAACCTCCAAGTGTTAGTTATATAATATTGGCAATTATATCTGATGAGTAGCCATGATTTCATTTAGTAATCAAGACGAAACTAACTTAAATAAAGTTTTCTTTATGCGTATAATTTTATATTGCATTGAATAATAATTGAAAGATTTTAATTATTTGCTTGTTTAGCAAAATCTTTCAATTAATTCTTTTATACATCTAATTTTAATAAATTAGGAAATTTTCTATAGATTCTCATCTCAATTGTTTCTCTTTTTAATACTTTATCTTTAATAAGTTCATCTGTTAGATCTTCAATTAAATCATAAGATTGTTTCAAAATATATTTACTTAAATCTGATGCAGATTTAATTAATGCCTTAATTTCAGAATCTACTATTTCTTTCGACTTGTCACTATTAATTGGGTTAACAGTATTTTCACCCATACCATATCTACAAATCATTTCTTCAGCTAAACTATAAGTCTGTTCAAGATCTTTAGATGCGCCTGTAGTTACACTACCACCAAAAAATAGTCCTTCAGCAGTTCTTCCTCCAAGTAAAACAACTAAATGTGCAAATAATTTTTCTTTTGTAAAAATATTTGTATCAATCTCACTGCTTTCAAATACAGTATATCCAGGACTCTTAGGAGACCATAAATTAAGATTAATTCTAGACATTTTAGAATGATCTTTCATTAATAGACCAGTAACTGCATGTCCAAGTTCGTGGATAGCAATTTTTCTAATCATGTCAGTACTAAAAATATTCTCATTAGCTTGATAACCAGCTAATCCTCTACCACAAACATGTTCAATATCATCTAATGACATACTTTCGCGATCATTTCTTAATGCTGTTAACATAGCTTCGTTTAAAAGATTTTCAATTTCTGCTCCAGACATCCCATTTGTCATTTCTAATAACATGGGTAAATCAACTTTATATTCATGTGGTTTTCCTTCTAAATGAATATTAATTATCTTTTCTCTAGTTTTATAATCAGGATTTCCAATATATATCTTTTTATCAATTCTACCTGGCCTTAACAATGCCTTATCTAATAAATCCATTCTATTTGTTGCACACATAACAAAAATACCTTCTGATTTCTTAAATCCATCTAATGAAACTAAAAGTTGATTCAATGTACTATCTCTTTCAGCATTTGATTCCTTTTGGTCCCCTCTATTTCTACCTAAAGCATCAATCTCATCCATAAAAATAATACATGGTTTATTTTCATTTGCTAATTCGAAAAGTTCTCTAACTCTTGAAGCACCAACACCAACATACTTTTCTTGAAATTCACTTGATGATACTGGAATAAATGAAGAATTTGTTTCTCCACTAAAACATTTAGCAAGTAATGTTTTACCATTTCCTGGAGGACCTTCTAACAACAATCCTTTAGGAGTTCTAACATTGTATTTTGAATATTTTCCATGATTAATTAAAATATCTGAACATTGCATCAATTCTTTTTTTACATTTTCATATCCACCGATATTAGTAAAATTTAAATCAGAATTTTTAAATACCTCAAAGTTTTCACTACTTGCTTTTTTAGCAACATTCCTATTAGCAAAATTTTCCCAAGGATCATTTTCTTCAATGTCTTCATTCATTTTTTTTAAAAATTCTTCCATATTTGTATCACCCGGTTTAAAAATAATTCTAACACCGCTTGGTGGCATACCATTTACACCTCCAGTTACATTACCATGAGGATATCTCTTTGTTTGAAACAGTTTGGTTTCAACATTATTATCAATTAATTTACTTCTACTAAAAAAATTATTAATAGGGAAAATAAAACCTGAAGAACAAGTTATAGACAAGAATAACAAAGATAAAATAAAATTATTCATATAAATATTATATGTTGATTTCTTTTTAAATTGATTTAAAACAACTTATTGTTTCTAAAGTTGGTTCATGATAAGAAACTTTTCTATAATATTTTAATGGATTATATAACAAGAGTCAGAAATATGTTAATAATACAATTTATTGTTCTTACTATTAGATTCTTTAGTTTTTGTATAAATTTTTCATATATATTCAGAGAATACTTTTCATTAATTCTGATTCAAAATTTTATTATAACTATAACAAAACTAATTCATGATATTTACAATCATTTTTTAGTAAATTTTTATCCTGATCTTAGGTATCAAGAAGAAAATAGAATAAATTATTTAACCCAAGATTCATTTCATAAAATATTTACATTTTCAATCACTATGATACATCAATTTTCAAATTTAATAATATATATTTTAATTTTCGTAACAAACTCTTATTTACTAAGTATTGGGGTCTATTACGACGAATTAACCTTGGCAAGTTATTATCAGACTTCAAAATTTGTTTTGCCAATTTTGTATAATTTTGATCAATATAATAATTTAGTTCTCATGGTAGAAGATCATGAATTTAATGAATTTTTTAATTTTATGATATTATTTTCAGCAATATATCCAATAATAACTAGTATACCAACTAAAAAAGAAAATATAAAAACAAAATTTATTATAATTGAAGGTTGTAGTATTCCTGAAAAAAAAGATAGTGAATGTTCAATATGTTTGGAAAATTCATGTAATTGGTCATTACCTTGTAAACACCAATTTCATTACGAATGTATAAAGACATGGCATATTAATAAAAATAAAAATACATGTCCTTACTGTAGATGTAAAATAAAAAAAAATTATTTCATAGAAAATACATCAGACTATGAAGATAATATTAATGTTAATATAGTAAATAATAATTTTGCTAACGATAATGTTAATTTAAACATAAATAATAATGAGATAGAAAATGAAAGACCAATAATTTTAGGTTGATTTAATTTCATCTCCTGAATGATTTTTAAAAATATAATTTGGTGATGTAACTTCTTTTCCAGATGGATTATAAACAAATTTCATTCTTTTACCTTGTTCTTTTTTCTTTGCTCCTTGTTCAAATGATTCTCTCATTTGATCAAATGGTATACCAATACAATCAGTTGTAAACTCTTGAAATGGTGATTCATCAAATATTGTTATTGAATTATTTTCAAAGAATCTATTTCTTAATCTATATATTTCTGTAATCATAGACATTGAGTTTTCTTCTTCTATTTTATTCTTATTTACATAAGATCTCATAAAATTTGCTAATAGATATAAAATTAATAATTGAAATGTTGCATATTTAGTTAATTTCTTTTCCGAATATTTATAAACAATACATCTATCATTATTTCCATACATTTTAAGAACTAATTTCTTATCAATGTATACTTCAATTAATTCATCAAAAAATTGGAAAAACTTGTGATATCTTTTATACATTACATTCTTAAATTTAGTTTTTAATAATGAAATAACTTTTTTCGAATCTTCTCTTAAATTTTTACATATTAATTCATAATAGCTATCTGGAAGTATAATACTACCTTTTTCTTTATCATCAACAATCTTCTTAGCCAAATAATTAAATGCATGTTGACCAATTACTACAAAGTCTGAATTTTGAACTATATTTTTTTTTATAAAACTTGATATATCTTCAGAAATAGCTGGTAATTTAACATTATATTTCTTTTCTAAATCAAATGGATAATGTTTTGCTAAAACATTAAATCTACTTAGTGTTTTTTCTAGTCTAAAATTTGAAGTTAATAAATCTGTATAAACCCTAAAAGCATCAACTATCATAAAATGAGGATGAGTAAATCTTATTCCTTCAATCTCAATTATTGGCATATTCTTTAATATTTTTTCATCAATATAACTAATATCAGCATAATTTTCGAAATTACAGAAAACTTTATAAGTCTCATTATGAACACCTTCCTTCACCTGAACATGTTTATATTTTTTATTAAATAACATATTACCCATATTCATTGAATCTTTAATAGGTGATGAACTATATACTTCAACATCAGCCATTGAAAATTCATTATAAAATTGATCTTCTTTATTTTTCATTCCTATTAACTTATTTTGAGCATATCCACCATAAACAACCAATTTATTTTCCTTAATAAAATCTAATATATCTTTTTTTACATTTTCAAATTCATCTAAACTTGGTTCTTTAAAATTTTTTAAATAGATTTTCATCGATTCATTGACAACATTTTTTAAGTTATCATCAATATCTTTTAATTGTTTTTTATTATACATATAATCAAACTAGATTTTAAGTTTTATTATATATAATTATTAATTTGTTTCTTCTGAAGAAAAAACTTCTAAAATTTCATCTTCTGTTCCACTATCATCATTATATTCAGAAGATTCTTCAATCTCAGAATCAGATTCACTATCAGATTCCGATGATTCACTAGATTCTATATTAATAGTATTACTACAAAACTTTTGATCAAATTCATTGCTAACTTCAAATATATTAGAAAATCTACCATTAAAATCCTTTTCTTTATATTCAGTAGCAAAACTATCCCAATTTAAATCATTATTATCATCTAGTCTTTTAAAAATACTATATTTTTCAATAAATATTTCTGGAATTTCAAAATTAGGGTCTTCGCATATTTTATCTTTAAAATTATTATATAATTTAAGATCAACCTCGTATTTATTTTTACTTTCAATTATCTTTTCTCTTTGAGCTTTTAATAAATTAATATTATATTGTTCTTTCTGTTTATCTTTTGCTTCTTTTTTATTTTTCTTTTTAGTTTTTTTTGTTTCAGTTTTTTGATCTTTTTTACTTTCAACATAATTATTTTCTTTTTTTATAAAAGTTTCACTAGTCTTATCTTCTTCGATATTATTTATATTTGTGGAAATTTCTTTAGTCCATTCTTTTATGCAAGTATTGATCTTAAATTTTACTATTTTGAATCTACTGTCAAATCCTATAGATGAAAGAGATTTAATAAAATCATTGCATAATTCATAACTTTCATATAATCCTATTACATCATTTTTATGATATAAAATTACAGTCATATTATCAGTTATTCTGATATTTTTTTAAGTAAATTAAACCCAAAATGTCATATTATTAATTTTTCGTTTTTTAGAAACTTTATCTTTATTTTTAGTCTCTAAACTAATCATATGTTCTTTTACAAAACCATGTTTACTGAACATAGTTTGAGATAAGCTATTATTATCAACGTGACAATGACAATATTCATAACCTAAATTTTTCACAACATATAAACAAATATTTAAAAGTTTACTTCCTATTTTATTACCTCTATTATTTTTATTAACAGCAAAATTATAAATATGAATTCCTTTTGATGCTCTCAAAACATAATTACCTGCCGCATCAGGGTTTGTATCTTCTAAATATCTCATTAAATGTTCATTATCAAGAAGACAAATAGTTCCTAATAAATTTTTTTTTAAATCAATTAAATTTATAACTATTGTTTTATTATCCATTAATGAATAATCTTTTTTTTCTTGAAAATTGTTCTCTAAAAAATTAATATATTTTAAATCTTTTTTATATGTAAAAATTTTAATCTCCATAATTATTCAAAATTTAGAAATAAAAAAAATTCTTCACTCACTATGGAATTGTTCCTCTTTTTGTAAAAATGACATTTCCATATAATCCTTCATCATGAGGCATCTCTCTTTTAATATCAAATAGATCTGATGCAACATTATTCATTATAGATTTATTATTTATTTTACCTGTATCATCAATCCAAATATCAATATCTGATAATCTACTAGGTACAGTCTGAAAAAGATCACAGTTTAAATTTCCTTTTAGAAACTCAGATACATATATAAAATCTCTATTCTTTTCTTTATCAAATTCTAATACTTCCATCTTTCCATTTTCTTTAACAAGAAGACATTTTTCATGACTTAATGTATTAAGATCAAAACTAGTTTTACTACTCATTGTAATAAATTGTTAAAACGATAGAGATTAATTATATTTCAATTTTTTAAAATTTTGAAATTTCATCTTATAGAAATAATATAATTATTATTATAATGCCCCTAAAATTAATATCATGGAACGTTAATGGTATAAGAACTTTTATTCAAAAAAAAGAAAAAATGGAAATAATGAGAGGTATGATTGATGACAAAAAACCTAATATTATTTGTTTTCAAGAGACCAAGTTATCATGTCCAATTATTGATACTGAAAAATATTTCAAAGATAATTTTACCGATTTTAAATATCAATATTGGAGTCCTTGCTTAAGTAAAGGAGGATATAGTGGAACTGCTATATTTTCTAAGAAAAAACCAAAAAATGTAATATACGGACTTGAAACTGGAGATGAGTCATTTGATGATGAAGGAAGAATAATCACATTAGAATTTGATAATTATTATGTAACTACAGTTTACACAGTTAACGCCGGCGAAGGGCTAAAAAGAATTGATTTTAGAGTTAATACTTGGGATGTATTATTTAGAAAATTTATAAAAAAATTAGAAAAGAATAAACCAGTTATAATTAATGGTGATCTAAATGTAGCTCATCATGAAATAGATATCCATAATCCTAAATCTAATTTAAAAAGCTCAGGATTTACTATTGAAGAAAGGAATAGTTTTACTAAACTATTAACCGATGCTAAATTGGTTGATACATTTAGATATCTTCATCCAGATACAGTTTTATATTCCTATTGGACTTATCTTTTTAGTGCTAGGAAAAATAACAAAGGTTGGAGAATTGATTATTTCTTAGTATCAGAAAGAATTAAAAATTTAGTAAAGAAATCAGAAATATTAACAGATATTACTGGAAGTGATCATGCTCCTGTTTTTCTAAAGATAGATTTGAAATCTAGTTCTTCTTAGTATAAGAACTTTTTGTAATTGTTTTATGACAAGATATACAAAGTGTTCTAATGTTTTCTAATCCACATTGTCCACCTCCTTCTTTTACAGGAATTATATGATCTGCATCCCATAAACCTCCTCCATTTTTCACTTTCCATATTTTTCTTTTTTCACCAATATTATATCCTTCTAGGAATATTTTTCTTTGATGATCAGGTAATTTTATTGCTTCTTTTGCAACTTGTTTAGTATCAAGATTACAAATAGCACAAATTCCTTTATCTCTTTTATAAACATGATCTCTCATATATCTAGAATTATTTCTAATTGATATTTCATGAGCACATTCTGCGCTACACATCGTTCGTCTTGGAGGTAATACTCCTTTACCACAAAATCTACAACATGTATTACCGTTTTCATCTTTTGGTAATAAAATTGCTTCAACTTGTTTTCCTAAATATCTTTTCTTTTCCATTAAAAATATTTAGAAAATTATTCTTTATTAAGGTTTTAATTCATCATTAATGAATCTAACAACACTTACAACTGCAATCACAATTTTCACAGTTACACTTATCACATTTACATTTACAACATTTACAACTGCAATCACATGATTCACAATTACATTTATTACATTCACAGATTTCCTGCATATAATTTATACTAGATTTTTTATTTTCAATATCTAAAGGTAATTTAATTTCTTCTTCAATAGAAGAATCTTCTAATGGAGATTCAACAGTTTCTATAATATTTATAGTTTCATTATTATCAGCAGGTAAAAATCTATCATCTAAAGTACTTCCAAATGATGAATTAGAATTAATACCACTTATATTATTTCGAAACATTGACTTGAGAATATTTCCCATATGTCTATATTTTTATCAAATATTTTTTATTTATTCTGGTTATAAAAGTAAAATAATAAAAATACTATCAAAAATAATATAATTAAACTAATAATTGTATTTGTAACAAAAATATATTCTATATAAGTAGACGTTTCACCTTCATTATATATTCCAAGTCTTATATCTGTTTCTATATCACTATAACTAAAATTTTCTGTTAAAGCTATTGAACTTTCTAAATTAATAACATAATGAAACCATTTACTTGGAGTATATATAATTTCTCCTGGATTAACATCTACTATCATTGGATTCAAACTATCAAAAAAAGATTCCAATAAACTATCCAAATTTAAAATGTCAGTTTTTTCAAGATTACCAAAATTTCTTATTCTATCTGAATCTATTTCATTATAAATATAAAATCTTTTCTTACCACTTATTAAACCTAGCCATGCTGCTGTGTTATAAATGTCACTATGTAACCCAGTAAATGTTCCTTTCTTACCAATAAATACCCATCTAAATTCTTGAAAATTTAAATAATTTCTAAAAACATCTATATCACTTAGAAAATTCATATCATAATCTTTTAATAAATCAGGAGATAGTGATTTAATAACAACATCAGATGCATAGTAAAGGGACTTATCATCTTTATTCTCAACATAATCTAAGTATTTTTTCATAGACCAATTAGAATAACTTAAAAATGAATCCTTGTTAAGACTTTTAACTAATATTTCATCATTTCCAAAATTTTTTCTAAAATAATCTATATTCCATTTTTTCATTAACGGCCAACTATCCATTCTTCCAACAATTTTAAATGCTAATCCATTTTTTATATTTTCTATAATACTTTTATCAGAAGGATTATTTAATATTTTAATGCTCATATATTTATATTAGATATCAAAATTTAATATCTTTACTAATATCTTTACTTATTAATATCAATGTTTAATATTTTTTCTAATATCCATATTAAATATTCTAACACATATATTGCAACTATTTGTCTAACAAGCATTAACACCAAATAGGGATTTTTATAAAAATATTTTGTATCTTTTCTCTTAAATACTTTGGTAATACTGCAGCTAAAACCAATGCCAATAGTTGCATGCCACCACCATGGTGGTATACACAAACTATCTCCTGGTTTCAACATAACTTTATAAATTTTCTTACCTTTATGAGACATTCTAAAGAAATTTTCTCTTGAAAAATTAAATGAACTACTAAAAAATCTTCTTGAAGAAACATATTTTTCAGAATAATCAAATAAATATACTATTTTATTTCCAACCAACTGATTTAATATAAAATCACTAGAGACATGAATATGACAACCAGTTTTACAATTACTTCCTATAAATAACTTATTTGATTCAAGATTATCAAACACTGAATCTATGTAACCAAATATATCAAAATAAACTTCTTCATCTATATTAAACTTAATATCTTCCAAATCTTCTTCTGCAAGATAATAAAATGGTCCATATTTACTTCTATCACAAATATCTATAAATTGGTTGAACTTCATATCTGTTTTTTTGGTTTTCATAATTTCCATGTCTTCTATTCTTTTATAAGATTCTATATTAAAATTTAAATTTCCTAATTTTTCTTTTAAATATTTTTTATTCCATTTTTTGACTGCAGACATATCTCTACATCCAGATTTTACTAATATTGGTTCATTGATTTTTTTTATATCAATAAATGAATTTGCTTCTTTAACTTTTAAATACATATAAAAAGATTTAGATAAAATCTCATAAACCTAACTTATAATTTCTAATTAAAACTTTACAAATTTTTTATCTACGGAAAGATTTTCTAAATCTTTCTATATGGAAGATAAAGATAGTGAAACTTTTGATTTATTTTTTCACAATCTATCAATAAAAATATCTGAAACATTTTTCTCTAAAAAGTTTAAAACAACAAAAGTTTCAAAAGATAAATATAAACATATTTCAAATGCAAATACTGTTGATATTGTAAAAATTTTAATAAGAAACTCTCCAAAAATGGCTAAAATCTTAGGAGAAAATTTAGAAATTATTGATATTAAATCAATTGAAGTTGTTCTCAATAATCATTTTAAGTCTTTATATTTTAGAGAAAAAATAAGTGATATTACAAAACCATTCTTTACTCAAGGTGAATTAACTAAAGAAAGATACCTTGTGGAATATGGACAATTTATTAAATTCACATTAACAAGTGATTCTCTAAAAGAAAAAATATTTAATTTAAAAACACATGATAATTTTAAAGATTGGATAATTAGTAAAAAAGAAACTGTATTATGTGGATTCTCATTAGTAATTTTTCTATTATCATTTACATTTTATGTATTTGTGGAATAAATTTAAAGAATTGATACAATAATATTTATTATTGTATGGATTATAAAAATATTGAAATTAATGATATAAACCATAATAAAAAAATTATGGCAGACTTTTATAAAAATATAGAAGATATGAATTCTTTATTAAGAACAGATACCCATAAAACATCATTGATAAATGTTGATTCTGTTAATAGAAATAGAATTCCTAAGAATATAACTGAAGCAAATAGACAATATTTATCAGAAAATCCAATAACATTAAAAAAAGGATCTAATCAATTAAAAATATTTTATCCAAATCATGGATTAAAAACTGGTGACACTATAACTATTAATAATGTAGAAAGTTCTAGTAATACTTTATCTAATTCAATATATTTTATTGACGGGTTATCATATATGTTAATAAAATTTAAAAACCATGGTATTGATTTGAATTATAAAAATTATGTTAATCAACTAAATATTGAATCTGAAATTTTAACAAAAATAAATAGTACCTTTGAAAAAAGTACCAGATTTTATGGTAATATACCAATAAATATGACAATAGGTTTACTAAAAATATTCACTTTTTATGATTTATTTAATTCACAACTTATCAATGATGTCCAAATAAAATTAATTATAGATAATTTTAATAATATCGGAACTAATGATGATATATTTAAAAATTTTCTATTTGTTAAAATAGAATTTCCATTTAATATTACCGATCTAGATTCAAATGATAACGTAACAAAACAAAATATTATTGGAAATAGTATATATAGTATTCCTTATGTATATAAAATTTCTTTTATGAATCTAGAAGGTATTCCACTTTATTATATAAATGCTGATTATCCTATAATATATCAAAGACAACAAGGAAATCAAGAAATAGATAGTGTAGAAAATGATTATATCTATATTAATTGTAAATCAATGGCTTATTCTAATGGTAAATTTGGAGGTAAAAAAATAACAATTTCTAAGATATTAAAGACAATAGCAGGTTATCCAAATGCTAGTGAATTTACAATAGAACTGAAGAAAACATTTACAAATGTAGCTAGAATTGAAATTGTTAGTTCAGAGATACCATTTATAGAATATACTGTTACTGCTGGAGTTAATAATAAACTTTATTGGCAAAACTTTGACGATGGAGATACAGTATATACTATATCTGTACCATCAGGAACATACAATGCTTCAAATCTGATAGCAAAATTATCTACAGAAATTAATCTAATTGAAAGAATTAATTCTACTGAAGAAGAAATTATTTATAATAAATTTGAAATAAATGGTAACATTTTTACAAGTGAGCTTACATTCAAAGCAACATCAATTAATAGATTACCAAATTCAATTACAAATGATACAGTTGAAATTGATAATAAAATTTATCATAGACTTACAATTAAACATCCAAATAACTTTGTTGAGGTAAAAGATGAAGTAGAAATTATTAACTCAAATGCTATTGGTATTATACCAAAAAAACAAATAAATGGTTTTCATACGATATATGAAGTAGATAAATTAAGACAAACATATAGTGTTATATTGCCACCATTTAATGAAAATCCAAGTCCTCCTAATCCTGCTGGGAATGGAGGCTTAGGAATTACTATTGAAACACCAACTAAATTTAGATTTTTATTTAATAAGAAAGATTCAATTGGAGGATTACTTGGATTTAAGAGAATTGGAGAAGAAAATTCAATCACACCATATGTAAGTTCATTATCAAGTTTTGATAACTATGCATATCAATTAAATCTTGATTCAGTAGGAAACTTTAATGATTATAATACCTTATTTCAAATTGATGGAACTACTACTTATTGGCTATTATATGTAAATGACTATGAAAATGTAATTATGGATGGTGTTGAAAATTGTTTTTCTAAAATATTAATTACAGCAGTGCAAGGAGAAATGTGTTTTAATAGTTTTGTAAACAATCCTATGGTTTTTGAAGCACCAATATCATCATTAAGTGAACTTACTATAAGAATTACTGATAAGTTCGGTAATAATGTAAACTTTTTAAATTACAATTTTAGTTTAACACTAAGAGTTTATGAAAATATATCAAAACCTAAAGATACAATGTTAACTAGAACAAATTATTATGATGAATTAATAAAAAATATAAGTAAACAAGATATTATTGAAAATAATGATGACAATTAAATAATTGAATTGATTCAACTTTATTATGTAAAGCATTCGAATCAATTTAATTATTTATCTTATTAATATGTTATGACTTTTAATTACTCTAAAGTGATTAATATAAAACTTCATATAGTTTTCGCAAAGAACTTGCCAATTTTTAATTGTTGATGGTGTTATTAAACTAAAATATTTTAATACGTCCCTCTTTAAAATTTTAATTAACATATCTTCTTCTGATATATTTATTGTTCCATTTGTTTGAACTACACCTATAAATTCTGATAGAATATCTTCTACTGATTCTATTGAATGACTTACTTCTTCACTTCTATTTTTAAATATCATACTTACATTCTTAACTAATCTTTCAGAAATTTCATTATACAAGAAATCTTTTAATGATGTTTTTCTTGTTTCATCTGAACTAAATACATTATTAATTTTACTGATATACCATGCATTATTTTTTTCAGGAAATTTTTGAAGTAAATATTTCAATAACAACTTCTTTGTAAATATCTCTAATCCCAAACATATTATATTTTTAGTCATAAATACTAATAAATCATTAATAAATTTTAATGTTGGATTTATTTCTGTATATTTGTGTTCTTTAAAATATTCTTCATTAAAATCAGAAGCTTTTTCTAATATACTTTCTATTAAATCAAAATATCTTGTATCGTATTTTTCTGTAGATTTAATTACTGCTCTAATTAATAATAAATTACAGTCATTTTTCATATCATTTATATTTTCTAAAAACACCTTCCACATTTCCATAAATGGACCTCTATTACCATTTAATTCAATATTCAATATATCTTCATACTTTTCAATAATTTTATGATCATCTATATTTTGAATATTATAATTATTTAGATTTATTCCAATATTTTCAGCTTGTAATCTCGATTTAATGTTATCTAATTCACCATTTTCATTTCTTAATTTATTAATTAAAATTAATTTTTGGCTAGATTGTCTTGTAGTATCAATTTCATTTATTTTTTTAGTATTTTTATCTATAAATTTTTCTATCTCTCTTTTTAATTCTTTAATTGCCAAATTATTATTATTTACTGAAATATTTGGATAATTATTTATAATATTGTAAAATCCACATTGATCCATTACATTAACATCTTTTACATTTATTAAATATGTACACATATATTGATTAATTAAATATGAAACCATTTGATAAGAAAATTCTAAATTTTTTAATATATTGAATCCAAATTTGGAATCACTATTTAATAACATGTTTACTTCTTGGAAACAATTAAAACTAAATCCTCTAAAAATATCAGATACCTTATTTTCATTATTTAATAATTTATTGGAATGATTTTTTAATGAATCTGATATATATTCTATTGGATTATCATAATTTTTAGATCCTAAATAATTGTAATTAATTCCAAATCCTCCAGAATTATTATCTCCACATATTTTCTCTAAAATCTTATAATTGTAATGATTTAATATCTTAAAGATTGGCATTTTGTTTTCTTTATTTGATACAAATATCTTTGAACCTGCTAACAATAATTTTTCTAAAATATCAACATCGATAATAATTTTTTGTAAAGATTTTGTTAAATCAGTGTTAGTATATTCATTTGAATATATAATAAAATCATTTTTAGTAGTTCTTCCACACTGATCTATTTCTTCATCATATTCATCAGTAAATGAAAATAAATTTAAAGCCATTCTCTTACTAATTTGTCCATTTCTTATTTGATCATCCATTATTTTTTTATAATCACTTACATCATTCTCGATAATAGACAAACTGAAATTAAAATTTTCACTATTATTATTTATAAATTTAAGTTCTTCAATATCACTAAATGCTGTATTACCCCTTAGTAAATTTTTAAATATACTATTTGCTGAAAAATCAATTAACTCTTTAAAATATCTTGAAACTAGTTCCTCAATAGTTTTAGATACAAAATATAAATAAACAATAGTCTTTTGATTATTTTCTATATTATAATTTCTACTTATCTTTGATAAAATATCAAGCATATTTTGATTATTGATTAAATTATTGTATATGTTTTGTGACTCTTTAATTATTAAATCAAGAACAACTAATTTATAGAATTCATTTAGATTATCTTTTATTGAAGGTGGTATCAAATTTTCTGTTTTATTAAGAATAATCTGTTCATTAATAACTTCAGGATTGATATATTTATTTCCTTGTAATATTCCATTTATATATCTAAGAAGATTAACTGATTCATTTTGATGAATAAACCCAGTAGGACTTTCTGCTCCTCCTTCTTGTAATGAATAATTAATACCATAATCTCTTTCTTCACTTTGGTCAGTTGTTTGATCAACACTGTTTTGACCATAATCAATCATTTCTAAAGCTTCACCATCAAGGCCATATAATTTAAATTTATTTTGTTTTTGTTTTGGTATTTTATAATATGTAAACTTTGGAATCTTAAATATATCTGAATCATAAGCAAAATAGTAATACATAAAGTAAAATGAGTTTATATTATTTAGATAATTATCAAAGTCTGATAAATGAAATCTATTATTTCTAAATAAATTTTGTAATTCATCAGAAGAACTTGGTGCACCTTGTCGTTGATTTCTAAAAACTTCTTGATCCATGTTCATTACTCTAACAAAAGAACCATGTCTATAATCTCTAAAATCTTCAATCATATCATCTAATGTTAATAATATTGGATAAACATCTTTGAATATTTTTTCAAAGCTATTACTATAACCAGATTCTAAATTTAAAATTTCATCATATACTGAAAAGGATGGTCTTTGACCAATTAAAGTTTTCTTAAAATAATGATTAATATTATTCTTAGTTTCAATAAAGAAATTAAATAAACCAGATGAATTAGATAACCTATAACTTGAATAATCAAAATGACTTTCTAAAAACATATAATCTTTATTTTTAACTAAATACTCTCTATCACCAAATATATTAGCTATTCCAAATAAAATACTTAAAAATTCAGCCACTCCTGGAAATGATATATGAGCTAATTCATTATTAATCTTATCGATTTGATCATTTATTTCTATCTGACCAACTTGATCTGCATTTGCATTATTTAAATCAACTAATCTTCTATTTAATAAATCTGTTCTTTCTCTAACATATGGTCCTAAGTTTACTAAATTATTATGAGCAGAAACAAACCCATGATTATCACACATCATATTCATATTTCTACCTATTTCATATACTTCTCTTGGATTATGTGCTGGTTTCAAATCATTGTTTTCTAATAAATCGTCAATTTTTGGGAAGCATCCTAAAAAGTCTAATCCCAACAAATAAGACTCAACAAACTTTTTGATATAAAATTCTTTATCATGATCATTATCAATATTTGTATAATTTATAAAAAACTTTATTTTACTTGGAAAAACTTCTTCTAATAACTTTACATTATTTGGATCATATGCTAAATCATTAATTACTTTATCAGTAATAAAATAATCTGGATTAGCATAGTAATTTTCAAGATTGCTAATATCTATATGTAATTGTCTTAGTCTAATATTCCTAGTATTAGTATCATAATTTTGTCTTATGATAAATATAGTATCAGAAACATGAGTTAATAATGGTTGTTGAGGCATCCTATCTACATATAATGAAATAGCATAAACTAGTTTTTCTACATCACTAACAAAATCTCTCTTTAGCCAATCTAATTGTAAAGGATTATTTTCCCCAAGATAGATATTTCTTGCCAAATTAATAATACTCTCATGTGCAATATCATTGTATTGAATATTATCAAAATTAGTATTTGCATCAAATACATAAAATTCTGATTTACTTAACAATATCCATATCCAAAAACATATAACACTATTAACGTTAGCATTAATTATAATATCATCTATATGGTAAGTTTTCATACATTGATGTAATGACAAATTTTCATCAGTTTTTAAATTTAAAAATGATGATATTCTATATAGATTATTAATATTAAAATGATTAACTTGAACTCCTGAATTACCAAATATATAATTATTTCTAAGAATTTCTTTTTTGGCAGCTTCATAATCTTTTGATGTAAATGGACGTCTTTGAGCTCCTCCTGTTAATGTATTGTCACTATTATCTGAAAAGATTAATATACCGTCTAATTCTTGTTTAATTTTCATAAAAATTTCCTTAATTTCTGTAAAATTACTAATAGATACAGTTTTAGTAGATTTATCTCCTAAATCTGTTACTTCTTGTTCTAATCTTTTAATATCAGCTTCTTGATCATTAATTTTAACTTTAGATATTTCTATTAAGTGGATTAATTCTATTACTTCTCTTGATTGATTATTATTAGTATCAATTAAATCTTTTTCTTCTTCTAATTGCTTCTTTTTATTTTCCATATCTGAAATTCTAGTTTTTAGTACATTAATTTCATTTTCTTTATTAGATATTTTTCTGTTAATATCGAGTAAATCTTGATTTTTTTTCTTTTCAAAATTTTCTCTTCCTACTTTGATTTTTTCTCTAACTTCATTTTGTTCTTCTAATAAAGCTTCATTTTCTTCTTTGATTTGTGTTAAATTAGTTTTAAGGTTATTGATAGTTATTAGCTCGGATTTATTTTTTGTTCTTTTTGAAGTATTATATTTATATTTAATTGATGCTTCATTGAATAGTTTCAAATCGAATAAATCTTGTAATTTTTTATTTTGCAATTCGATAATCTCCTTGTTTAAATCTTCTAATTGACTTTCATAAGTAGATTTATCTACTTGATTATCATTAGATGTAACTTCTACATTACCAGTAGATGTATCTACTTGATTACCAGTAGGTGTAATTTCTATATTACCAATAGATTTAACTTCTTGATTAACAATAGGTGTACCTGTTACATTACCAGTAGATGTATCTACTTGATTAACATTAAATACATTAGGATCTACTTGACCACTAATATTGTTACTCATAATATTTTCACTTAAATTTATAGATGATACACTATCTAAATTATCAAAAAATTCTGATGTATTATCTTCATCTGAAGGTCCACCTCCATTCATATAATATGATTCATAACGACCTCTAAGTCCAATTATACTTTTTGCTAATTCTCCTAATTTTCTCACTTCATCAGTAGAAATAGTAGTATCAATATAACTACTAACTTTCCCCTCTAATTTTTTAATTCTTTCTAAAATGTCACTATTATCTTGTTTCTTATTTCTTTTTCTTAAATCTATACTTATTAATTTTTTCTCTTCTATCAATTGGTCAACTGTTTTTTTCTCTTTCTTTCTCTTACTCTCTTTCTTGCCATCTCGATCTTTATCACCACTAGAAGTATCTAGTAAATTTAATTTTACTACTCCTTCTGGTGATTGTTTTTGTTCAGCTTGCTGTTTTTGTAGATTTTGCAATTTATTTAAATTTTGTTCTTGGGATTTTTTTAATTGTTCTAATTCTTCATTTACCTTCTCTAATTTTTCTTGCAAATCTTCATTTTTATCTTTTAATTCTTTACTTTTATCACCAAAATACTCTAAACCAATAGAAACTATCTCTCTACCTTGACTAGATGTTTGTTCAGATAATTTACTAATACTTTCTTCTATTTTTTTAATACTTTCTGCTTTATTGCTAATTTCATCTTGTAAATTTTTAATATTATCTTGTAATTGTTCATTAGAATCTTCTTGAGTTTTAAGATTAGCTTCTAAATTATCCTTTTGTTCAGTTAATTCATTAAAACTAGTTTTTAATTCTTCAATATTTTTAGTTGCTTCTTTTAATTGTTCACTAGTTTCTTTCATTTTTTCATTTTTATTAACTAAACCTCTATTAAGTTTTCTAATTTCATCTTGCTTCTCAGATATTTTTTTTTCCAATTCCATATTTCTGTTTTCTTTACTACCAAGTTCAGTTTTCATATCTTCTAATTCTTTTTCAGATTGTTCTTTTATTTTTATAGCTTCATTTTTTTCATTTTCAGCTTCATCATGTTCATTTTTAGCAGCTTCTAATTTTTTTTCAGCTTCTTCAAGTCTTTTATCAGATAATTCTTCTTTAATATTTAACATTAAACTACGATTTGATAACTTAATTTCTTGTCTAATTGAAGCATCATTTTGTTCGTTAAGATCTCTTTGGAATTTATTTAAGTTATCTTGTCTTTCAACATTATCTTTAGACATTTGTAAAATTTTTTTATTAATTTCTAATCTCTTATTCTCTTTAAAATTTAAATTTATATTATTATCCTTTTCTATATTTAGTATTTCTTGATCATAATTAAAATTCAAAAGAATTTCATGTTTATTCCCTTCATTCATTTTAGTATTTTTCATTATTTCACTAATTTCAATACCGAATTTTTTATTTTCTTCTTTTAAAATTTTTTCTTGATTAACAAGTTCTTCAAAAGTAATATTTTTTGGTGTCATTTCTCGGTTTAATATTCCTGTATCTTCAGGAATTATTTCATAATTAGAATTATTCAATAAATATTTCTCTTGATTCAAATCATCTAATTCTTTATTTTTAACAGGTAATACAAGATTATTAGCATCAATATCTTTATTCTTATCATTAATAGCCGATTTTAAATCTGATATTGTATTATTTTTTTGACCATCTAATTTATCTTTTTCTTTTTCATATCCTACTAATTCTAGTTTATTTTCTCCTAATTTTTCTTTATTTTTAGCAATTTTAAATTTTAAATTTAATATTTTATCATCATTCTTATTATTATCAACATGTGCATCATTTGAAGGAAAGTATCTTTCTATTTTATCACCTCTATCTATATATCCATCTAAACCTAAATTCTTATAAATTAATGAAATATAATCATATGCTTCTATTTTAGAATCTTTTCTTATCTCTATTGATTCTAATCTTCTAACTATTTTTTTTAGAATTTCTAATTTAGCTCCTTCATTATCTCCAGTAAAACTATGTGTAAATAATTTATTATTAATTAATAAATACAAATCATAGTAAATTGGTTCATTTAATAATTGACCACCACCTCTTAAACCTGCATTCAAATTATTTTTAGTTTGGTTCCAATAATTAACGTCATTATTTATACCAAATGGATAAATTAATTGTATAGTTCTTGCTCCACCAATAAATGATTTATTTGAAATTAAATCACCAAAATAAGTATCTAATCCTGTTAATTTTTGTTGAAATCTTTCTTTTCTCATAGATTCATACAAAGGATTAATAGTATTAATACCATCTAATATATTTTTGATATTAGATTCATTGTCATACATATATGGTTTATGGTCAATATCTTCTCTAAATAATCTATTATCCTCAAACATATCTTTTAGACTTTTGATATTTAAATTAATTTTTGATTTAAGATATCCTTGTAAAGGATCTAATGTATCACCAATATTTTTTATAATAGATAATCCAGAAGGATTATTTAATTTCCATGAATCGAATTCTTGATTATGAATTTCTATTTCACTAATATTTCTAAAACTTCCAAATAAATTATTCATGTAATTAGTAATATCTGAATGTTTAGATTTTATGTCAGAAATTATATCTTTTTGGGATTGTTTATCATTAATTGATTGTAAAGTATCATTGTATTTACCTAAAAAAGTAGGATCATTAAGTAATATCTTTTCAATAGTATTCTTGAAAAATCTAATATCTCTATCTTTACCATTACTAATATGATCCCATATAAACTTATCAAAATCGCTTTTTTCTTCAAATGATAATTCATCTGGTTTATATTCTTTAGGTTGAATTAATTCAATAGGAGTCAAATTAACATAATCATATAAATTACCATTTAAAAAATAATGAAGAGGAGTATTTCCAATATTATCTGAAAAATTTACATTTACTCCAATTACTAAAAAATATTCAATTATTAAAGATAACTGTTTTTTGCAAGCGATATGTATTGGTTTTATATTGTCTCTATTTGGTATGTCTGGTCCTACACCTTGATTTACAAGAAACTTAATAAAATTTAATTTATTTATTTCATTCTGTCTACAATTTTCATCTTCTAAAATTTTATGAATTAATGTATCACCATTACTGTCTACTACAGTTAATGGTATTTGATAATTTATACTAAAATTTAATACTTTCTGAGAATCAAAATTAGAAGCAACATTTGAAAATAATTCATTAATTAATTCTTTTTTTATTTCTATTTTTTGTTTTTTAGAAATTTTTAATTCTTTTTGAAATTTATTTGACATATATAAAAACTCTAGAAAAAATTACTCTTATAACGAAATTAAAATAAAAAGGTTTATAAAAAAAATAACTTTAAGATAAATAATGAATAACTTTAACTTTATGGTTCCAATGCCAGCACCTATGCCAATTGCCCTAAAGAATACTGTATCAAGAGATGTTGTAAGTGGTCCCGAACAAGAAACATTTATAATTAATATTGTAAGAAGAGCACTTGATAAAGGTGTTATTAATGTTGAACCTACAGTAGCTGCATTATCATTAGATACAGTAGAAACAAGTACAGCTAGTATTAATACAGGAAAATTTGAAGAAATTGGCGCTATTGATGCATCAGTAACATTTATTTCTAATTCTACATTTAGAGCAAAAGTATTTATGGGTCAAGATGGTTCAGTTTTTGATGATTCCGATACATATGATGCTCAAATTAACTATAGTACAAAAATTAAAGGAGACAGATTTACTATAGAAACTTCAAATATTCTTTCAAAATCAAATACGATAGGGTTAGGTATAGATAATACAGCTTCTGATAATTTTATGCATGGTATTTATTTCCAAAAAAAAGATAATTTTTCTAGTCAAGGTAGTGTATTATTAAATAAAGTAGGAATATTTAATTTACCATTTGGTAACTTTTTAGATAATTCTATTTTTGCTCCTATAACAACAGCTAAAAAAAGGTTTGAAGGAGCAAGAACAAACTTAAGATGTACATATTTATCATCAGATTTTACATTTTTAGATAAAACAAAACAGTCAGATCAATTTACAGTTAGTCAAAAAGCATTTATAGATAATTTAAATAGTGTAGATAACCTCCATTCAATTTATTATGCAAATTTTGAATGTAATAATTCAATTATACATGGAGGTGCAATAATAACAGGAGTTGGTAAAGATTTGGAATTAATAATTACTAAATCAAATAATTCAGAAGATACATATTTAAAATGTGGCGCAGAATCAGGTAACATTGAATTTACTAGACCATTTTCTCTAAATATGGCTGATTTTAATGTAGAAGCGTCAGGATCAATTGGTTTTACAACAAATAAAATATTAAATGCATTATTTAGTGCAGTAAGAATTACTTTTTATAGACCTATACAAATTGTTAACAATTCTACAATTAGTATAATGAATCAAAATATGGAAATAAGAGATTCATTATCTAATGCCATTATAAGATTTGCTAAAAAAACAGATAACTTTTTTGATGATAGAATAGAAGATATAACAATTAATTTTTATACAGGTACATTTGTAACACAAGGTAGATTTGGTGATGTTAAAATTCAAGCTGACAATTATATAAAATTATCTGGTCCATATTATAATCCTGGTAGAAGTGAATCTAATCTTAATAATAAAAACAATCCAACTTTAAAACTAGAAAATAGAGAAAATTATGCTGAAGTTTCAAACTTACCTACTTCAAAAACATATTTACAATGTAAATACTTAGAATCTTTATCATCAACTGTATTTTTATTTACAGATGTATGTCTATCAACTCAAAATGATTTTATTTTTTCTGGATATATAATTATATCATCAACCGAAGATAGCAATCCTTCTCATTTACATATGAGATTAGATGGATCATTTAATAAAAAAGATACTGTTAATCCTACAATTTTAACAAAAACAGTAATAAAAAGAAATACACTAACTTTGGAAAGTATTACCTTTACAGAGTCAGTAAATTTTGATTATGATTTTGGACCAGCATTAAGCATTAGCCTTCAAAACTCAACAACAGGACAATATAATATATCCATTAAATTAGAAATAATAGCAATTTAGAATATTTAATTTATTTTCCAAATCTGCTTTTATTGCTGTTATCACTGTAATTTTCAACATTAATATCACCAGTAACATTTGGAATTTCGATATTTCCATATAATTCTTGAATGTCAGAGTTGTTAAATCCTTCAATTACATCACCGCTACATTTTCCATTAACATCGCATGTATTCTTATCAACAATAAAGTTTCTTTCTTTATTCATAATTTCTACTGCATTTTTTTGCATAAAATTCTTGAAATCTTGTGCAGATCCAATTTCATTAACATGTCTGATAAATTGAACTAGAATATCACTGTCTACATAACTAGTAACAAATCTTCCGTCAGACATAAGAGGAGGGCATCCTTCTTTAAAGTTACGATTATCCATATATAAGATACTAGAAAAAATGATTTGATAAATTGAAAGATTTTTATTTTTATACAAAAAAATTTAAAATAAAAATCTTTAGATTCATTTATAATAAATTTTAATTATTTTCTTTTGAATAAATTGAAAATTAGATTCTACTACTTTGTTCTTTTGTTATATTTTTTTTCTTTAATATTTCATCTGCCAATTCCTTTTTTGTTTTTTTCTTACCATTTAAATTATTAACATCAATACCATCTTCTTCTGCCATACATTGTAATCTATTTAATTTTAATTTTAACAAATCACTTACATTACCAATTGGTTCATCGGATTTTTTTTCATTTGACATACTCTCATCAATTAAATTAACATTTAATTTTAAATTATTATCTTCATTTTTGCTTGTAACTTCTTCAATAATTTTGTTATCAATTTCATTTGGGATCATTGAATCAGTATTATCACTTTGTTGATTGTTATTAGAATTGTTTGCCATAGAAATTTCTTCTAAATCACTATTTGAAAAATGATTTTCTTCATTATCATTAGAGTAAATAGCTATATTATCAGACATATTATCATTTTCAGATTCAGAATCACTAATATCATATGTCTCTATAAAATTATCATTATTTTTCATAGAAATATCTTCACCTACCATTTTATTTACTGATTTTATATTATTTTCTTTTCTATTTAATGTTGATTTGCTAATAAAATCATTAATATATTCTTTCCATTTATTATCTGATAATGATTTCATTTCTAAATTTTTACATTTTTCTTCTAATTCTTTTATCTTCTTCTTAAATTCACTATTACCATTTTTATTATTATTAGTGGTAAAATCATTTTCTACATTTTTAATAGCTCTTAAACTATCGCCTTTATCTTCAATCATTTTTGCTTCTAATTCAATTACTTTATTTTTTAAATACTTAATACTTCTATTCATAAGGTATACTACACCTATTAATATCATTACTATTCCTAAAAGTTTGTAATCTAATAAATTCATATATAATAACATAATATTCTTAATAAATTTTAAACCAATTTCAAGGATTCTTTAAAACAGTAATTTTTGTTTTATATAAAATATTTAAGGATAAATACCATATCTAAAATAAATTTTAAAAAATTTTATCTATAAATTTATTTTTTAGATAAAATTTTCTAAATCTTTCTATATAAATGAAAATGTTTAGTGAAACAGAATTAACTAATGCCAAAGCAAGTACATACAAGTTATTTACTATTGCTATTTTTTCAGAATTAATTAGACAGCATTTAATTCAAGAAAAAAGAGACTTTTTTACCAATAAATGGTTTTTAACAAATTTAGCATCTGTTATTGGTCTTGTATGTTTTAACTTATTCACATATAAAGTTGCAAATACAATTAAAGAAGGAAGTCTTTTTAATAACTTTATAAAAAATAAAAATAAAAATTTCTGGAAAATATGTTTAACAGACTTTGTTAAGTATACTACACAGAATGTTATGAAAGCTGCTGCATTATACCTATTCTTTAAGAAAGAACCAAAATCAATTTTAATGGGAGTTATTGTTGGTATGATGGGTACTATTGGATTTGAACTTTTGTTTAGTACTAATATTAAGCCAGAAGAAGAAGAATTAATTAAAGATACTACATTCTATAATAATTATTTATTATATTCAAGAACTATAAAAGAAACAATTAAAGCATCTATTTCATTATTAGGAGCTGATATTTCACATGATGGAGATATAGATACTGACCATTTAATAGGTTTCTTAATTGTCACTATGTCGCTACCATTCTTTTTCTTAGTTATTGAACCAAGAGTAATGAGCGATTGTGAATAAATTTATTTTATGAAAATATTTCAAATATTTGTTTAGAAATATTATATATGTTATTTTTCAAATCATTAAATGATTTAATGATTTAAAAAAATCACTACAATTTTAATAATATGCCAGGAGGTTTACTCCAAATAGCCAGCTCGGGTATACAAGACACATATTTAACAAAAAATCCTGAAATAACTTTTTTTAAAAAAAATTTCAAGAGACATACTAAATTTTCTTGTGAAACTATAGAAATAAATTTAGAAGGAACTCCAGAGTATGGTAATGATTTTTTTATAGTAATACCAAAAAGAGGAGATTTAATTCACAGATGCTTCTTCGAAATTGAAATTCCAAAATTAAATTTAGATGATAGTCATATATCAAACCAGACATATAAAGTAATTAAGGAAACAAGATTAAAAAATAATGAAAATGAAATGAATAAATGGTTAAAAGAATACAATGAACTATCTAATTTTTCTAATATTCAAATTTCATTTTATCAAAAAATAATGGTTCTTTTACAATCAAGTGATGTTAGCTATCAAAGTATTCTAACACAAGCTACTTTAGATTCTAAAACAAATTCAAATATATTAGATCAAACTGTATTTAAAATTGATGAAGATATTAAATCTAAAATTGATATAATTAGTTATGTTTTAAATTTAAATTCAAATTTTGATACATTTGATGATCCTATTAATAATAAAATTACAAATGATACCTTTCTAAAAAATATAAATACATTATATGATAACAATTTAGTACAATTAAAGTATTATTATAGTAATTATATTTACTACAAAAATAAATTTAATGAGATTAATACTGGATCAATTGATTATTCATGGATAGAAAATTTAGGTCATCATTTTTTTGTAAATAATGAAGTTGAGATAGGTGGACAAGTTATTGAACAATATTCAAATGATCACTATAATATTAGTCAACTTAATAAAATAAAAGAAGAACAATTAGATAATTACAATAAAATTATTGGTAATGTTCCTGAAATAAATAATTTAAAACATCAAAAACAATCAACAAAAATATATATTCCTCTTAATTTTTGGTTTAATAGAGAATCTATTAATTCTTTACCATTAGTTGCGTTAAGATATCAAGATGTTAAATTAAATTTTACAATAAATAACTTGAATAATTTAGTTTATTTTTACGATTATAAAAAAGATTATGAAAACCTACTTATTATTGAATATCCATATCACAAACATAATAGATCATCAGTAAAGATATTTACTCCAAATAAACTTTCAAAAATTATAAATAATGTTGAACAATTAATATATACCAAGACAGATTATTTAGAAAGAGAAAGAATATACATATATCATTGTCAAAAATTAACAAGAGGATTAATCGAAATTAAATTTCCAAATATATTATCTACAGATTTAGATTATTTATTTTCAAATTATGGTACCAATAACGAAATAACATTTGATCAATATTTAAGATTTAGAACATCCATACCAAACGATTCTAATTTAGAAAATATATCATTAAATTTGCATGGAAATCAACACCCCAATATTGCAAATCATAACTTTTTACTAAATAAAATACCAAATCCATCAATAAAATTCTATTGTGAATATGTATTTTTAGATGCTATTGAAAGAGAAAAATTTGCAAGAAGTAAATTAGAATATGTTATAAATATACCAAGACAGATGAGTACAGATATAGGAAATAACAATCAATACTCAACAGAAATTGATTTATTAAATCCTACCAAAAATCTTATTTGGTTTTTTAGGCCTAAAACATTAGTATTTGGACTAAATAAATATGCATATAAAAATCCAAGCTTGTATAATCAACATGACATGTATTCTGACAAAATTATTAATGATTTTAAATTAATACTACAAGACTTACCATTAATAGATTTTAAATTAGGAGAACATTACTACTCAACGGTAACTAAAAATAAAAACTTGAACACATATTTAACAGGTGGTTACTACTTTTATACTTTTTCATTATTTCCTAATGAAAGTCAACCAAGTGGTAATGTTAACTTTTCAATTATTAAAGGAAAATATATTCAAGCACAAATTAATGACTCATTTTTACAGAAATACTTTGATCCAGATATTAATACACAAAATCTAAATTTAGAATTTGTTTTGATAAATGATTATTACAATTTAATTAAAATTGACAAAGGTAAATTAGTATCAGTATTTTATTAAATATTTTCTTATTATTTTTTCGCTTAAATTTTAAAAAGAAAATATAATTACATTATATATGGAATTTTCTGAATTTTTTTTAAACAAGTTATTAGAAGGTGCTGTAAGTTTTTACAGAAACAATAAAGATATTTATGTTAACCCTATTCCTGAAAAATTTAAAAATATTGATGAAAGTATCGAATTTTTTAAAAATGCTTTAATTAAAGAAGCACATAATTCTTTAAAAAATGAAATTAAAGTTGTAGATTCTCCAATATTACATGCAGTTAATTTAGATACTGAAACTCCGGGAATTGTTGCTGGTGAAACTAAACAAAAAGGAACAAACCAAGAAAAACTGTTTTTAGTATTTAAAAAAGAAAAACCAAAGAAAGAAAAAACACAAGAACAGATTGAAAAAGACATAGTAAGAGCACAAGAGAGAGAACTAAAAAAACAGCTACAAAAAGAAAAAAAAGAACTAGAAAAAGAAGCATTAAAAAAAGAAAAAGATGAAATTAAAGAAGATAAAGAAATTCTTAAAAATATGAAAAAAGAAACAAATGAAGCTATGAAAATTTCTAAAGAATATAAAACCAGAGCAAAGGAAATTAATAAAAAATTTAAAGAAACACCATCACCTGATGACAATCTAAAAGAACAACATAAAATAATTAATGATAACTCAGATAAATACACTAAACTATATGAAAATATTCTAGCAGAAACTTTAGATAAGGAGGAAAAAACTAAGAATAGGGATAATAAACTAAAAAAAGAAGCATCTGATAAAAAACAAGAGAGACTTGAAAAAAAAGAGGCAAGTCAAAAGAAGAAGGAAGAAAAATTAGAAAAACAAAAAAAGAAAGTTGAAGAAAAAGAAAAGAAAATTTGTGAAGATAAAGATGAAAATGATATGGGTGCAATGGATGATTTATTTGATGCATTAATAGAAGCAGGGAAAAATCTAGAAAATAATACTGAAGGTGAAGTTAGTGCAAATGAAAGTCTAGTTAATTTAAATAATGTAAAGTTATACGAAAGCCCTCTTCCATTCCAAAGACATATAGATGCAATTAAATTATGTGAACCTAATAACTTAATTAAAAAAGCATTATTAGATGGTTCAAAAACAACAGGAGATTCTTATATTAAATTAATACATGGACCTCCAGGAACTGGTAAAACTTATAACTTAATTAAGGAACTTAAGGAAATGATAGATGCGAAGAATAAACATAAGAAAATACTAATATGTGCACCAAGTAATATTGCCACAATTAATTTATACGAAAGAGCAAAGAAAGAAGGTATAGACTGTTCACTTGTTATTTCTACTAAAGGAAAAAACTTTCATAGAAAAGATAAAGATGATATCGAAGATATAAATAAGAAAGTTATTTTTAGTACTGTGTCAATGAGTACTAGTTCAAAATTTAAAGATATTGAATTTACCTCTATAATGATGGATGAAGCTTCTCAATGTCAAGAAGCATGGTTTTGGGGATTATTAAGACCATCAGTTAAATATATATACATGACTGGTGATCCACATCAACTTCCTGCATTAGTATCAAAAGAAGGAAATAAACTTAATCATGAAAGAAGTTTTATGGATAGAATGATTTCTTTGGGATATAAAAGTATATTATTAGATACACAGAGAAGAATGCATCCTGATATAGTCGAATTCTCAAATTTCAAATATTATGATAATAAATTAGATACAGAATACACTCCAAGTAAAAAATCTGATAAATCATTAAAAGCTTTTGAAATATGTAATACCGATGGAGAAGAACAAAGAGTTGGTACTAGTTATCAAAATTTAGAAGAAGCTAATATGGTTATAAATCTATATAATGAACTTAATGATAAATTTGATGACATAGTAGTAATATCACCATATAATGCACAATGCAATTTATTAAGATCTTTAGAACCAAAACTAAAATCATGTATCCACTCTGTTGATTCTTATCAAGGAAAAGAATCAGATGTTATTATACTGACAACAGTTAGAACAGAAAACTTGGGATTTTGGTCAGACTATAGAAGACTTAATGTAGCTATGACAAGAGCTAAACATATTCTTAGAATTGTTGGTAATATAGAATCATGGAATGAAGGACCATTAAATGATTTGAAAAATTACTATAAACTATAGGTATCAAAAAAAAATTGAAATTTTTTCAGTCATTAGTATTCTAAGAAATTTACCGGGTGGGGGGAAGTAGCTTAATGCTACTAATATAATATAATTTAATTAATTATAGTGAAAATAGGATATTAGTTTGCCCGGACTGTATCTATCATTATTAATTATTAAATTGTGAATAACTTAGAAAAGTGTACTATATATAATGAATATTTGGTTTCCCCCCGTCAAATAATCAATTAGTATAACTAGTTAAGTTAGTGTCAGATTTTTCAAAATTGCAAATATTAAATATTAGTTATAGTGAAGACTTATTGTTAAAGATTTTAAATTAGCTATCAAAATAATTTAAATGGGTATTCTGATATCTAACACACAATGCTTTATATTGAGCTATGGTAGTAGCGTAGAATGTATAATTGCGTGTGGCATTTACAGGCCAACATATAGGTAAAACGGAATAAATCACCTTTCCAAAGAAGCTATAACTTTATTTGATCTTGTAATAGTGATTAAAATGATGAATGAGTTGTAATCTGTTAGATTTATCTAACAATATAGTGTCAAAATGAGTTGGTTGTCTTGCCGCTCAGCTGAAAGATTATGACAAAAATGGATTCTACGCTCCATGGCTCCTCGTTGAGTTGAAGACTAGACAAGGCATATTCACCAAATGCTGAGGTAAAACGGGATATAGTATTTACCTAGATCAAGACAAAAGAGTGAAAACATAAAACTTACCTTGGGTTAGGTCAAGTCTACTGGTTTACTGGTAGTTTGAAATTAACCTGCTAATAATTTTTTAAATGGTTCTCCTAAACCTTATCAAAATGGGGAAATAGTTAGTAATAGTTTAGTTAGTAATAGTTTAGTTAGTGTTAATAGTATAGTAAAAAAAATAAAAAGAAAAAGAGGGAAGAATAGTTATAAAAGGTCACAACAATTTTTTCTTGAAAATGGTAATCTTAGAAAATTTTCAAATCAATTTAAGAAATATGTACGTAAGAATCCAATAATTTTAACAAAATTATGTTTCGATCAACCTATTTCTGTTGAGAAAAAGAAGACAAAAAAAGATAGAACTATAAAAAGGAATAAATTGAGGTCATACAAACATTATTCAAATGAATTACATGATTTAGATGTTGAGGAAACAAGTGTAGATAGAAGATTAGTTAGTAAAGATAAAATTATACCCTTTTTTGAACATGATATTTGGAGTATAATTTTACATTTTGTTGGTGATAAATCAAGTTTATATTATTGTTGTAAATATTTCTACAGTCTTAAGAATTATAATTTTGGTCTCACTTTAGATGATTTTGCTCTCACTTTACGTGGTGAATATTCAAATAATAACTTAAGTTATAAATATTTCCATAATCAAGAATTTAGAGAAAGAATAACAAGAAATAGTAAGATTTATGATAAAAAAATATTTATTAATCTATCTACATCATATGTTTCTCATTCTATAACTTTTGATCGTGGATATAGAGAATTTACTATTGATTTTAGTGTTCTTAGTGAAATTCATTCTCTTATTTATAAAAACATTATTTCACATAGATCATATATTGAAAATTTTGATAATCTATGTAATCTAGAATATATTGAATTGTCTAAATGTGATTTCGATCAGAATCATCTTTTTAGTATATGTCGTCATGGAAAACTCCATACTCTTAGTTTGAGTTATTGTAATAGTCTTAATGATGTAATGAATCTTTCAAGATTACATACTCTGCATTTGAATAATTGTCCTTATATCACCGATGTTAGTTCTCTTGGTAACTTACATACTCTTAGTTTGGAGAATTGTATTCAAGTTTCTGATGTGAGTGCTCTTGGCGGGGTTCATACTCTTTCTTTGAGTGGTTGCAAAAATATCACCGACGTGAGTGCTCTTGGTAGAGTGCATTCTCTTGACTTGAGCTATTGTCATAATATCACCGATGTAAGTGCTCTTCGATGGGTTCATACTCTTGTTTTGTGCTGTAATCAGAAAGTCACCGATGTGAGTGCTCTTGGTGGGGTACATACTCTTAAATTAGACAATATGCAAAATCTTGAAGATGTGAGTTATCTAGGTACAGTAACCAATCTTACGATTAATTGGATTTATGGTATCACAGATGTAAGTTCTCTAGGTAGGGTACCTAATCTTAGTATGTATGGATGTTATGGAATCACTGATGTGAGTGCTCTTGGTGGTCCAACTCAACATTCAGTTAAATTGTATGGGAATAGTCGAATCACTGATGTAAGTAATCTTGGTAGTGTACATACTCTTGAATTGGAAGACTTCCAAAATATCACAGATGTGGGTGCTCTTGGTAATGTTCATACTCTTACTTTGAATGATTGCGAAAATATCACCGACGTGAGTGCTCTTGGT
>JACKZZ010002838.1_pt1 | contig 36785 bp, 48 predicted proteins | sample 8027871 | NCBI WGS metagenome assembly JACKZZ01 (sample SAMN15724774, study PRJNA655200) | protist metagenome | isolation source: fluorescence activated cell sorting (FACS) single amplified genomes of... | place: USA: West Boothbay Harbor, Gulf of Maine | collected 2000-07-19
CTAACAAAGCAAGATTACAAATTGATGTTAATAATGCTGAGATTTTAATTGTACATCACGCTAAAGTAGTTGATGATGAACTTGCTAAAATCAAATCTATTGATTAAGGAAAAATAAATGTCTATAAACGATGATGTATATTCAAGAATGCTGAAACACCGTGCATTACTTACTCTTTACGAAAAGAGATTGGATACTGAAATTGATAAAATTTTAGCGTCACACAAAATAAGATTACAACGAATTGTAGCATTATCTGGTACAACAAATATAAATGTTTTAACTAGAAGATTAAATACTGAAATTCGTTTAACTTATAAAAAAATATATAAAGATGGTATTAGTGAATTAAATAAATTATCTGCAGTTAGTGCTAGATTTTATAAAAGTATATTTACTAAAGCATTAAATAATATTTATAAAGCTAAAGGTGTAAAAGATACTTTAAAAGTTAATGATTTAATTATTAGATCAAATGGAACATATAGTCAACAATTAGCATCTATAAGTATTTTAGAACAAAGAAAAATAAAAGGTATAGTCAAAACAGGAATGACTCAAAATAAAGCTATGATAAATATAGCTCAAGACTTAGGTAAAAGCGGATTATTAGCTTCTACCGTACAATTAAAAACTTTAACTAGGACTGCAATAACTGAAACATCTAATTTTATATCAAATACAACATATAAATTAAATGATGATGTTGTTCAAGGTTACCAATATGTGGCTACTTTGGATAGTAGAACTAGTTTAATTTGTGGAAGACTAGATGGTAAAGTTTATTCATTAAGTAATAAAAATGCACCTCAACCACCACAACATTTTAATTGTAGGTCAACAACTATACCTGTAATAAAAAGTGCTAATCAATTATTAAATACAAATAATAATAGATTACAAAAACGAAAAATTGCTGGATTATCAGATAGTCGTCGTGCCTCTATCAATGGTCAAGTACCAGGTAAAACAACTTATCCGGAATGGCTATCAAGTCAACCGAACCAAGTTAAGCTGGCTGTATTAGGAAACCAAAAAAGAGTTACTTTGTTTAACTCGGGAAAAGTTAAATTTTCTCAATTTTCTAATAAAGATGGTAAATTAATTTCGTTAAAACAATTAGAAGAATTATCAAATTAATCTTTTGTTTTTAAATTTAAATATAACTAAGGCCGTGTCCAAAGGAAAAATAAATGTCAGAAAACATTGAAAACAACACTCAAGTAAAAGAAGAAACAGCAAATGAAACTAAACAACCAGATGTAAAACAAATGGTTGATGAAGAGGTTTCAAAAGCTATATCTAATATAAAATTAAATTTAGATAATGCATACAAAGAAAGAGATGAAGCTCTAGGTCAAATTGAGAAAATTAAAGTAGAGAAAAGACAAGCTGAAATTTCTAGCCTTGAACAACAAGGTAAACATTCTGAAGCTATGCAAATAAAACTAAATGAAATGAATACTAAGCTTGAGGCTTATGAACAAAAGAACACAGAATTAAGCAGAGATAATGCCGTGCGTACTCAGCTTAACTCTTTAAATTTTAAATCTGAAAAAGCCGCTAATATGGCCTATTCAGATATTGTAAAAAGTTTAAAGAAAGACGCTTTAGGAAATTGGGTAAATGAAAACGGAATTAGTATTGATGAGACAGTGTCAAATTATGCTAAGGACGATAATAATGAATTCTTATTTTCTGTTAAAGCAAACATGGGCTCTGGAATAACTCCAGCCAAACCAAGTACAGGATCTACTCCTGTGTCATCTATAAAAGATATGACAACTGATGAAATGCTTAATGCTGTTAGCAAAGGGCAAGTCAAGGTTGCCGGAGATTGGTCTCAATAAGATCTATCTTTTATAATAATAACCGCACAGTTATGTGCTTTAAATAATAAAAGGAAAATAAATAAATGACTGTAATAAGTTCAAACTTTAATAACATTGCAAGAGCAATTTCTGCTTACGAACAAGCTGGAAGAGCCGATGCTGCGTTATTAACATCAACTGCTATGGTTGGTTCTGACGCAAGAATCAATGATTCAGGTGAAAATTACACTGGTACATTAAGATGGTTAGATTTTACTGATCCAACTACTTTTAACAAACAGAACGAAACTGCAACTGATGTTGCTATTAATGAAATGGCAGTATCAAACAAGTCTGCAGTATATATCAAAAATATTGATCATATCGCTGCACAAGAAATGTCAGTTCAAAAACTAATCTCAAAAGTTGATGGTTTATCATACTTAGGATCTCAATTTGCTTCAGTTAGAGCAAGAAGAGAAGATCTACAATTAAGATCTATCCTAAATGGTGTATCTGACAAAATTTGGGGTGCAACTGCAATTGGTACTTCTGATCCTGCTGCTAAAGTTGGTACTTTTGGTTTCTATACTGGTTCTGATGCTAGTGATGATCCAAATCCATTATTTGCAATTGAAAATACAACTAACAATAGATCTGCTTTCTTTGATACTCTATTAGATGCTATCACTGAAGTTAAAGGTGAATTTGAAGAGCCTTTCTACTACCTAGTAGTTGACACTGCAACTTACAACATTATGAGAAAACAAAACGTTCTTGATGTTGCTCCAGTTGTAGACGGTAACTTCAATTTCTCTACTATTCTAGGTGGAAAAATTAGACTTATTATTAACAACCAATCGTTAACTGCTAACCTACCTGCAGGCTTAAAAGTATCTTACTTAGCTAAAGCTGGATCTGTACATTATTCTGATATTGCACAGACTAATCCAACTGCTATTGAAAGAAACGAACTAGCTGGTAATGGTGGTGGTCTTGTTACTGTTTTATCTAGATGGGGTAATATAATGCACCCTAAAGGATTCTCATGGGCTGGAAGTGCAACTGCATATCCTGCTAATGCTGATCTTGCTCTAGGTACAAACTGGACAGTACATGCTACTAACGTTAACCAAATTGGTTTATTCCCAATTTATCACGGTTAATATTATAACTATTAGATACGGAGAAAAATAATGGCTTTACAAAAAGGATACAATTCATTTGTTACTATAACAGAAGCAGAAGGTTATTTCTATGATAGACTTAATCAAGCTTCATGGGATAGTGCCACAGATGAAACTGTTGAAAGAGCTTTAGTAACAGCCACAGGAATTCTCGATAACTTGGATTGGGGTGGAACGGCTGTGCCGACTACCCTTTATCCTTTATCGTTTCCTAGAGATATTACTTATTGGGATACAAAATCTGGTGGGTATGAAACTTTAGAAGATGATAGAAGCACAACAAGTTATGGAACTTTTCCTGAAGATATCAAAAAAGCTACCTATGAGTTAGCATTACACTTGATTAAAAACATGAGCACAATAGAAGATCAATCATCTGGTTCACCTAGATTGAAAGATTTAAAAGTTGGTTCTGTTTCTTTAACATTTGATCTAGGATCTGGAATTAGTAATTTTAACGAATTACCTGACCATATTCAAAATATAATTGTTAAATTCGATAATCCTGCTAGTTCTGCAACTAATAGAGGAGTTAAAGTTAGTGGAGGTGCTTAATGAGTTACTCAAAACTAATTAAAAATAATGTAAAAATGGCATTTAATGTTATAGGTGATCTTGGTGAAGATATAGTATTTACAAATAAAACTGTAGATAGTTATAACTTTGCTACACAATCTGTTAATACTTCTACTGATACATCTTTTACTGCGAAAGCGGTAGTTGAAAATCAATTTAGAACTAATGACGATACACCTAGACTAGAATGTAATTTAATGTTTGATTCAGACTATTTAGATTCTAAGAAAATCGATAATTACGACACTGTTGTATTTAGAGGTAAAACTTGGAAAATAAATAAATTTGAAGATAATAATTATGTTATTACTTTAACTGTTGGAAGGGAATCTTAATGGCTACAATATCACAAATGTTGACAGCTGTTGAAGGTTTGTTTGCTTCCACCGCTTGGACATCTAATAACATCAAAGCATTCCCTGCGAATTATCAAGGGGAAATTGATTCTGATGAATGGGTACGGGTTTCTGTATTACCATTCTCTTCAGAATTAGCTTATCAAGATGTAATAGCAAATGGTCAAATTGTATGTAACATATTTGTTCCTGCTGGAGCAGGTATGAAACGAGCATATCAAATTGCTGATTTACTAAAAACATTATTAGATCAAGAAGTAATCTCTGGATATCTACAAACAACTAATAGCTTTATAACAAATATTGGAATTGACCCAAAAGACGCTGGTTTATATAATGTAGACTATACGGTCAATTTCAGATCAATTTAACCAAAAATAATATAAAGGAAGAAAACAAAAATGGCTCTAATTTCAAATATAGGTGCTGGTATTTTCACTAAACTAAAATACAAAGCTGATAGTAACTATACTTTACCAACTTCAGATTCTACTCACCAAACCTTCATTGGTTCAGGTGGTGATTTTGAAAATGCGGTAGATGTTACTAACATCAGAGAATTTCCTTCATTTGGTAAACCTGCTAACATTGTTAACGTACCTAGTTACGGACAATCTGTAAGTAGCCAAATACAAGGACAAGCTGATGCTCCAACACTAGAATTTAGTTTGAATTATGTACCAAGTGTACATGATACAATTCAAGCTTTAGTTCAAGATGGATTAACGTATGTATTCGAGTTGGATGTAAAAAATTCAGCTACTGGTGCAAATGCTGCATTTTATGTAAAAGGGCAAGTAGCTTCTTTTGAAGTATCGCCAAATTTGACTGATTCAAATCAGGCAACTTTGACATTAAGTACTTCAACTGACTATACTGGTCCGTTTACTGACGCATAATAAAAATATTTTAGGCTGGGTTTAATCACCCAGCTTAATTAAATTGTATAGGATAAAATCATGGATAATAAACCATTTAATAAATATTATGTATTAAGAATAACTTCTTTACACATAAAAAAATCTGTAGATACATCAATAAGAAAAACTTATGATAGACTACAGGACGTAGATAATAAAGTCGAGGTCTTTGAAACATTAGATATTTTACATAAAATTAGAAAAATGATGGAAGACTTTGAATCGAATAATAAACATTTATATATAAAACCCTTAGAGGAGATTAAGAATGAAACACATAAAGATAGTAGAGATAACGAAGAAAGTACCGTTCCTGGATCAGGAAGTGGAGATAAAACAACTAACAGTTAGAGGTATAAAAGATTTACAAAAAGTATTAGATGTAAATAAAACTGATGATGTTGCTGGTATAAAAACCTTAAGTGCTATATTTAAACAAACTGTTGTAGGTGCTAATGAAATGAAAGATTCAGATTTTGAAAACTTTCCGATCAAAGCATTAACTGACTTATCACAAGAGATTCTTGTATATAATGGTTTAGCTGCATCAGATGATAAAGGCGGTGCATTGGGGAAGAAGAGTTAGCAGAATATGAATTGGCTCATCAATTAGGTGTTACATTAGATCATATTTATAATATGTCCAGCAAGGAATATATGGGTTGGATTAAATATTTTGAAACAAGACCATACGGTTGGCGAGAAGATCATAGATCTGCTATATTGGCTCAAACAACTTACCAAGGTACTAAACCACTTAAGGTAAAAGAATTATTTCCATCATTAAATATGTTTTCAAAAAGCGAAGAACAAAAAGATATTAAATTAGAAGTTGGATTTAATGAATTAAAAAAGATAGCTAAAAGAAATAATATAGCTTTTATGGAAGATAAAAAATCTGAAAAATGATAGTATGGGCGGTGTGAACTGCCCACTTGAAAGGTAATTATGAGAGACACAAAGAAAATAAATGCATATGCCCTTATCAATAAAAAGAAAATTAAAGAACAAGAATTATTTAAAAACCTTAAAAAAGAAGTAAACACTGGTGCCAATGGTACACAAGGTTACATTATTAAAAAAGGTATCAACAAAGGCAAAAAAATATAATGGCAATAACTACGATAGGTTTAAAATCAGCCTCTATAAATTTAGCTAAAGATATTGATAAGGCAATTGAACAAGAATTTAGAGCAAGAGCATTAAAAGCTTTTGCTGAAGTAAAATTAACAACACCAGTTGACACGGGACAAGCTAGAAATAGTTGGTATATCGGGTACACTGAAACATACTATAATCAAAAAACACCTATATCATCAAACATTAATATATTGGTTCCTAAAGATAAACCTCAAAAAATTATTGTTACAAATGGTACAACATATATAGAGTTCCTTAATAATGGGCATTCTCAACAAGCACCTACTAAATTTATAGAGGCTGCTTTTAGAAGACATTTTGATACAGTTAGTATTGAAGTAACTAACGGATAAAGGAAACATGACTGTAAAATTAGAAGTAATTGCTGATGTAAAGGGGCAGGGCGAGATAAATAAATTACAATCTGGTTTAAATAAACTGGGTAAAAATGCTACCATAGCTTCAAAAAGATTAAAAGGATTAGAAGTAGCAGCGGCAAGATCAAGATCAACATTTGCAGCTTTAGGTACTACGCTTAAGGTAGGTGTTGGTGCTGGCTTAGCCGCAGTAACTTTTGGTATTGGTAAATTTGTTAAAGATACATTTGCTGCAGGTAGACTTACTGAATCACTTCAAGTAAGATTTAAACTACTATTTAATTCAGTATCAGAGGGATCTAAAGCATTTAAAGTAATGAATGAATTCGCTGGTAAAGTACCTTTCTCACTAGAAGCTATTGCTGCAGGATCTGGTAACCTAGCCGTTATATCTAAAGATGCTGGGGAATTATCTAAAATATTAGAAGTAACAGGTAACGTTGCTGCAGCTACTGGTTTGGATTTTGCAATAACAGCTACACAAATTCAAAGAGCATTTGCTGGCGGTATTGCTTCTGCTGATGTATTCAGAGAAAGAGGTGTTAGAGCAATGCTTGGTTTTGAAGCTGGTGCGAAAGTATCAATTGAAGAAACTAGAAAAAGATTTTTTGAAGTATTTGCTAATGGTGGTCAATTTTCTAAAGCAACAAAAGATTTTGAAAGTACATTAGAGGCACAAGTTTCATTTGTTGGAGATGCTTACTTTAGATTTAGACAAGCCGCTGCACAACCTTTATTTGCAGGTGTAAAAGAACAAGTGATGTCTTTGGTTGGTAATTTTAAAGAAAATGATACTCAATTAAAAATATTGGCTCAAACTATTGGAGAAAATTTAGCAGGGGCTTTTAAAAATATTGAAAACACAATTAAATTTGTGGCTAGAAATGTTGATGAAATAGTTATAGCATTTAAAATATTTATTTCATTAAAAATAGCAACATTTATTGGAGGTGTTGGTGCACAACTTCTTTTATTACAAAAAACAATTAAAGCAACTACATTTACTGTACATGCTTTAAGTACTGCCATAAGACTTAATCCTATTGGTTTTCTTATAACAGTTCTTCAAGTTGGGGCTACAGCATTTATTTTATTTAATAAAGAAATAATGGCTGTAGTAAACGCAGTTGGAAAATTTTTAGTTAATGCATTTAAAAATGCTAAACTAGCTGTTCTTGAATTTGTTTCTAAATTAACTATATTTCCTGGAACTTCAGAAGCAGCTAAAAATGCTGCAAGAGATTTAAAAATTGAATTAAATGGATTAGCATCAAGTTATACAAAACTTACTAAAGAACAAAAAGGTTATTTTAGTGATGTTAATATGGACAAAAGAACATCAAGAACAAGAAGATTTGTTGAAAACGGACCAAACCCTAGATTGGATATGGCTAAGGATGATCGTATAGCAGCAGTTAAAGCTAAAGAAAAAATAATGGCTTTGAATGAAAGAATTTTTACCATGAACAGACATTTTGAAAGAGATCAAGCTAAACTTAATGCTGCTCAAACAACATATGGTGATCTTTTAAAAAGTTCTGGCATTGAAGCTAAAAATGTTTCAAATACAATTAGTACAACATTACTAGATGGAATGAAACAAAATCTTTCAGTATTAGAAAATATGAAAAATATTTTTAGAAATCTATACCAAACTGTATTAGATACTATTATTTCAAAAACTATTGAATTACAAATAGAAAAATTATTTGAAAAACTTAATGAGAAAAAAGTTCAAAACTCAAAAGAAGTTACTAATGAGTATGCAAAACAATTAGGGTTAGCTACTGCAACTGCGGCTGTTAATAGTGCAAGTTCAGGTAATGGTTTATTTGGGTTTTTAGGTTTTAATAAAGGTGGGGTTGTACCAGGTGGTGCACCTTACACTGACAGGATTCCTGCAATGTTAACACCAGGAGAAGTTGTTATACCTAGAGGTCAAGTTGGACAACAAGGTTCAGTAACTAATAATACAATTAATATAAGTGGTAATGTTGATCAAAGAGCAATCGATCAAATTAGATCAGTTATATCATCAAGCCCATCACATGTTGGTGGTGCTAATAAAACTTTCAGTAGAAATACTTCTGGATTAAGTATGAGGAGAAAATAATGTCAAAAATATTTGAATATACAAATGATATATCATTAAGTAGAACAGCAAGAGTTAGGAGATCAATATCTAATTCAGGTTATGCTAGACAAGAAAGAGGCAGTCCGACATTTTATTCTATGGAAGTAAATTTACCATTATTAACTAAAACAAAATATGATGAAGTTGAATCTGAATTATTAGGTTTAATAGATGGTATTGATTTTAAAACAACTAGTTTACCATCAAATATTAATTTAACTTTTTCTAATGGTGCTATAACTGCACAATCTGGTTTAACAATTACAGTTGTTGATGCTAATACAAGTGGAGTTGATGTTCAATTAGCTAATGTAGATTTATCAAGTAATGTTAAAGCTGGAGATTTTATACAATTTAGTTCAAGTACAAAAGTATATCAAATTAAAGAAGATGCAACTGCAACATCTGGTAATTTATTAACATTTAAATTAATGACTGGTGCAATTAATCCTATCGTATCTGGTAATACTTTTACTTATGGTAACGGAGTACAATTTAAATTATTATTAAACGGTAGACCAAATGTAACAGTTGTACCTGGTCCAGGATATAACTATTATGCATATGGATCTTTTGAATTTCAGGAGGTTTTATAATGGTTAGAGTAATAGATTCAGTAACTTTAGCTGAAACAAATAGTACTAAAACTTATCCTATTGAATTAATTAAATTTCAAGTTACTTCAGATAATGCTGATAGTTTATTTTTAAACACAGGATATACAAGTATTACATATAATGGCGATACATATATACCTGGTTCAAATGTAGTAAGTTTATCTGCTGTTGAAGAAACTAAAGATGTAAAAACTAATGCAATAACTATAAAATTAAATGGTATACCAAATACAATTATAGCTGCTTTAGAAAATGTAGATGCTATAGGTGGTATAGTTACAATATATCAAGCCTTTTGGAATGAAGAAACTGGAGCAATCCAAGGTCAAGTTTATCAAAAATGGCAAGGTATAATTAATTCACATGCAGTTGATGAAGAAAATACTGAAAGCGGTAATGTTAATATAAGTGTAGAATGTAAAAATATAGTAGGTGCTATATTAAATACTAAGTCAGGTAGATTTACATCTGATAGTTCATTTAAACAATATACAAGTAATGATGCATCTATGGAATTTGTTGCCTCAATGGTTGACTTTAATCCAAGATTTGGTGCAGAAGATTAATAAGAAAAGAGAATAAAATATAATGATAAGAATTGGAGAATTTAAAGACGTTGATCAAGGTGTAAAATTACTTGAACAACACAGAATGGAATTTGATTTTGGTCAATTTAAAGAAGACAATACGGAATATTATAAAGGCTTAATGCAAGCAATAGCTAAGGATCGAACTGCAGTAATATCAGAAAATGAAAATGGTATAATTGATGGTGTATTATTAGGAATGAAAATACCTAATTTATTAAACCCACATTTATGTCAATTACATGTTCTATTAACTTGGGTTCATCCTAATAAGAGAGGTTCATCTATATTTTATAGAATGAATAAAATGTTAGAGAAAGAAATAAAAAATCATAAAGAAGTTAAAGATATAATTTTTTATTCTATTCCTAAAACTAATATTAATTTTAATAAATTGAACTATAAAGAATTTCAATCAATGTACAAAAAGGAAGTTTAATTATGGCAGCAGCCGTAGGAGCAATCATTACAGCAGCAACAGCAACTACTGTTCAAGGTATGGTAATTAGGTTTGCATTATCAATGGCAGTATCATTTATTGTAAATAAATTATTTGCTCCAGATGTACCTGCTGGTCCAGGTATAGCTGACCAAGCCCCAGATCCTGGTGTTAGACAAAGAATAGCTTCTGATCCTGGTAATAAATTACCTGTTATTTATGGACAAGGTAGAGTATTTGGTTCAATTACATTTGCTGATATAACATCTGATAACCAAACAATGGCATTTATTATTACATTGTGTGAAGGACCTATTGAAAATATTGGTCAAATATGGTGGGATGATTATAAATTAACTTTAGATAGTGATGGTAATGTAACAACCGCAACAGATTCACAAGGTGGAACTGATGATTTTTTAAATGGAAATTTGACAGTTAAAAAATTTAAATCGGGTGGAAGATGTTCTCCTATGGAAACATTTTCAAGTAAATGGGCAAGTAATGCTGTAAACAGAACAATGCCCAATGTTGCATATTTATATGTAGAATTAAAATATAATAGAGATGAATCTGTAACTGGTTTAACAAGTAAATTAGGGGCAGAAGTTCAAGGTAAATTAGTTAGAACATTTAATGGATCTACTTTATCAAGTGGTACATCTTATTCAAATAATCCTTCTGAATGTTTATTAGATTATTTAACTAGTACTGTTTATGGTTGTGGTGATGTAATGAGTGATAGTGATATTGATTTAACTACATTTGCATCTCATAAAACATTTTGTGATACTTTAATTACACACACAGATAAAGATGGTAACAGTACAACAGCAAAAAGATATACAACAGATGGTGCTATAAATACATTTGATGAAAGAGATTTAAATGTTTCCGATTTAGTTGTTTGTTCTCAAGCTATATTTTCTTATCATTTAGGTAAGTTTCAAGTTATTTCTGATACTACAGGATCATCTGTAATGTCATTTAATCCAGATAATATGTATGGTGATGTTACAATAGTTAATGATGGTTTTAATAGTGCATTAAATAAAATGAATATTTCATTTTCTTCTTATGCTCAAAAATATCAAGATGATCAAGTATTTTTAAGTTTAGCAAATAATCAAAAATCATATAATGAGCCTGAATTAGTTCAAGATACAAGATTTAAATTTGTAAATAATAATATAATGGCTGAAAGAATTGGTCATATTATTGTTAAAAAATCAAGAGATAATTTAATTGTTTCATTTAAAACAGATACAAGGGCTTTAGCATTACAAGTTGTAGATATAATATCAGTTACAAATAGTACTTATGGTTTTACTAATAAATTATTTAAAATTAATTCTATTACTGAAAATGAAATGAATGATGGTGGTGTATCAGGTTATTTAATTACTGCCCAAGAATATAATGCAGATGCATATACAGAAGAAGCTTTAACAGAATTTCAAACAGCACCTAATACAAATTTAGCCAATCCTAGAAATTTTGGAGCAATTACAAATTTAACAGCAATTAGTAGCGATACTGATTCTACTACTCCATTTGTACAATTACAATGGACTGTACCTACTGGATTAACAGAAACATTTGAAATATATGTTGGAGATGATATTAATGCTGCTATTGCTGATAGAGAATTTAATATTTCATTTAGAACATCAACAGGCCCATTTACTGAAGGTGCAACAATAACACATAAAGTATTTGATTTAGATTTTACAGATACATTAGTGTTTTGGGTAAGACCTATTAACCAATTTGCTAGAGGATCATTTTCTAATTCTTATAACTTTGGTGTATTTAGACCTGGTGCTGGTGGTATTACTTCAGGGGTTTCTGGAATTATTGTAGATCCAAATGATGCAAAAAATCCTTATGGTGTTGTAAATAGATTTACTCAAATTAGATATGGTGATAGTACTACTGGTTCAAATATAAGAGATGGTTTTTCTGATATCGATGCTGTTCAACAAATAGGTTATGCTGGTTCAACAATTAATACAATTACTAGAACTGGTGGAACTGATGGTTCAGGATCTGTAACATTCCCTTCTAATTTTAACTCAGGTGTATCAACAACAGAGGAACAAGAATTAAGTTTTACAGGAACAAGAGGTAATGTAACACAAAAAGAATTATTACATATTAATTTAGCTGATGATATACAAAATACTACATCTAGAAAAACAATTGCAGATGCTGAAGACTGGAATGCAACAGGTTTCTTAACTGCTAACAGTTCAAATAATAGTGTTAAAGTTAATGGTACTTTAGAATTAGCTTCATTAGTATCTGCTGGAGTATCATCTGGTTTTGGAAGATCAGTATGTATAGGAACTTCAGCTATATATGTAATGTCTAATAGTGAATTATTTTCATTTAAATTAGCTTTAGGTACTTGGACACATTATGCTACAACAAATGCAGGTGGTGTTCAAAATTATAATGTTTCTTCTATGGGAGATGATGTTTTACTTTATAACTCTTCTACTAATGAAGGGCAAATATGGAATATTTATTTAGTACCAGCAACAACAGGTGCTTTAGGTGGAGGTCAATTTAACTAATGACAATATTAACAACATTATCAACTTTAGATATTTCTAACAACATTGTAGATTCAAATGAAAATATTATTGTTTGGTATAATGGAACTAAAATAAAATATTATCACAGATATGAACAAGTATCTACAGATATTGAAACTATTAGTGGTGTTATATCAATTAAACTTTTAAGTGATACTAATTTAAAAATTACTACAAGTTCAAAAGTTAGAGAATTAATTTTAACAAGACCAGGTACAACAAATACATATACAATTACTTTAGATAGTAATTATGATCTTACTGGTGATGCATTAAAAACATGGACATTATCTTTAACAGATTATGGTATTTTAACAGCTGGTATGTCTTCAACTGTTGCAGATACGGCTACGGCTGTAGCTTCAGCAATTAATAATTTAACTAATTTTAGTGCTAGTGCAAATAATAATATAATCACTTATACTAATTCAGCTTCACAAATTGTACAAACAAGTTCAATAGATTTTACTTTATCTACTGCAACTGGTGGTGGACAATTTAATTAATGATAAAGGAAATTAAAAATGGCAGCAATTAGTTCTGTTTATGCAAACGCAGGAACATGGGCAGGGTCAGATATTATTACTGGTATTACTATGAGGAACAGTTTAAAAAATGTTCATATTATAGATGCTAATTCTGTTATTGCAGTAAATACTACAAATACTCAAGTATATACTGATAGTGGAAGTGGATATGTATCACAACAAACTTATTCAGATACAGCAGACATTGTTGGTTTTGGTAAAGAATTTATTTTAAATAATAATTTATATATTTATAACAGTACTCAACCATCTGCAAATACAAGATGGAACACAGGTACAAATACAAAATATTCAGTAAGTTTAGGATCTTTAGGATCTATAACTAATAATACATTTTCAAATAATATTGATGTTATTGATGCATTAAATGAAATTAGAACAGCAATATTAGCTTTAAGTATAAGTGGATTATCAGTTTCATTACCAACTTATGTATCAGATATAAATCCTGATAGTGGAGTTATTGATTTTTCAGGTTATGGTATAATAATTAATACAGGATCATCAACAAATGAAAATACATCTTTTTCACTTAATGATGTAGCTGGTGATGGTTCAAACATTATTTATAATTATGAATTTGAAACAGATGGTGCTGGAACTTCACAATCAACTACTATATCTTTAACTGAACCAGATGGAACAGGAACTTATACATTAAGTGTTGGTGCTGATTCTACAGATGATGATCAATCAGATTCTATTGGAACAGATTTAATTGCATTAGTAAATAATAATGTAGAATCTCCTAACAATTATACTGCTATATACGATACTGCTACTAAGAAAATTACTTTTACATCAGTAAATACATTTGATTCAGATGCTAATGAATTATGGACTGCTACAGTAAATAATAATAGTGTTACTGGTACTGATGAGGGAAATATTGTTTTTGGTACATCTACTATTACAAGAACAGGTACATTAGGATCAACATATACTATTACAGTTCCAGATTTATATACTAAAACTGTTAATGGATTACCATTATTCAGTGAAGTTATATTTACTGGAGGAACACAAACATCATTTACTAATAATATAGCGGCTACTGCTGCTGCTCTTGAATTTAAAAATGCATTAAATGATTCACTAAGTGGAAACATAACTGCAACTATAGATTCAGGTGATTCAAAAATAGTAAATTGGACTACATCTATTCAAGATGATATTGGATTAAACTTAGTTTTTTCTGATACAAATATTACTAAAAGTATTACTGAAGGTATTTTGGGTACTACTCAAACAGATATTGATAATGCTGGTAAAACTAATATTCAGGTCTTTAAACCTGGAAGTGTTAGTGCAGATTATAATAAAAGTTTTGTTGGTTTTGTACCAACGTTATCTGGTGCTGTAAATACAATAGCTGATGTAGTGGAAAATATTAACACAACAATAACTGATTGGACTATTGAAAAAGATCAACCAGTAAATAATCAAATTAGATTTACTTCAGTTAATAGTGCATATGTAAATAATATATTTAAATTAACTGTGGCTCATAGTACAGCTACTGGAACAACAATAGGTGATTTCTCAACAGGTTTAGGTAATGCTTCAATTACTACATTGGGTTCATCTGTTCCAGATTATTATGGTTTAAGATCTGTAACTTTAGCTAATAAAGATGTCTTTTCAAATACATCAACAGATTATTCTTGGTTTGAAACTACTAAAAATAGTTTAAATACTATATTCCCAGGATATAAAGTAGATGCTTTAAAAACTCCAGAATTTGCTTTTGATGGATTATCAAATGGTGCTGCTGCATTAGTAGATGGATTTTTTGCTATAGGTGCTAATTCAAATGGTCAATATGTTATTGATACTGATGCACTTACTTCTACTCAAATATCTAATATACCAGTTGATCAATCTGCTAATACAATAAGCGGATCTGAAATGGTTTATTATTCTACTAAATTATATTTAGCATACAGAGTAAACAACGACAGTGAAATTACTGGTTTATCATTAGGTGCTAATAATTCTGGTGCAACAATTTATACTAACCCAGGAACTACTTATTCAATTACGGATAGTGCAGGTGATGCTTTACTTGCATCTTATATCTATAAATGGAATGGTACAGCTTGGGTCAAAGAAACTTAATTAACATAAGTATATATCTACAGGTATATATTTAACTCATAACTAACCTACAGGAGATAATATGAGAATATCAAACATACAAAATTACTTAGGAGGAGCAGATAATATTATTGCTCGAGAAATATCCGAAGGTAATCAATTTTTATTATCAATAGAAGATGGTACTATAGATTTTAGTTCGTCATCTACTACTTTTGATATCAAGGCTGATTTATTTGAAGCCACTGTTACAAGAAAGAGAGGATCTATTGCAATTGATTCATTAACATCAGTTAATAGTGCAAACCAACATACTTATACAAAAACAGAATTAGTACATAATACTACTACTGCTGGTAAATTTGAATTGTTGGTACCAAGTACATTATTATCAGATCAAGGAAGTTTTACTTCTACACCTGATGATACATCACCCTATATTGTGGTAATGAAAGTACAATGGGCTGCAGGAACTCCTGAAGTTAAAAATTCAATTAGGTTTGTATTTGTAATAAGATACCAACCTCAGTAAGGAATAAAATAATATGACAATTAAAATAGATGGAACAACTTCAACTATAACTGTTTCAAAACAAACAGGTCCTGCAGGTCCTACGGGTCCTCAAGGACAAAAAGGTGATACTGGTGCTCAAGGTACACAAGGTATTCAAGGTGTACAAGGTTTATTAGGACCAACTGGTAACAAAGGCGATCAAGGTAATCCAGGTATACAAGGTCAAGCTGGGGCTCAAGGTGCTACTGGTGCACAAGGTATCAAAGGTGATACTGGTGCTACAGGTTCAATTGATACTACTGGAATTATTAATGTTGTTGATTCACGTGTAAATAAAACATTTGTTGATGCTTTAAATGTTGATGCTGCTACTTTAGATAATGTTAATGTTAGTGCTTTAGAAAAAATTGCTAACAAAAATCAAGTTAACGGATATGCAGGTTTAGATTCTGCTGGTAAAGTTGCAAATGCACAACTGCCTAGTTATGTAGATGATGTTGTGGAATATGCTAATTTTGCAGGTTTTCCAGCTACTGGAGAAACAGGTAAAATATATGTAGCTATTGATACTGGTGATGTTTACAGATGGGGTGGAAGTAGTTATGTACAAATTAATGACGCAGTTACATCTGCTGATCAAGCTACAAAATTAGCTACTGCTAGAAATATTGCTTTAACAGGTCCAATAACTGGTACTGCTAGTTTTGATGGTACTGCTGCTGCTAATATTTCAACTACATTAGATATTTCTAATAAAACAACTTCTGATTTATCTGAAGGATCTAATTTATATTATACAGATGCTAGAGCAAGATCTTCTGTATCAGCAACAGGTTCAATAGCTTATAATAATGGAACAGGTGTATTTTCTTTTACACAAGGTAATACTGATACAATTTCAGAGGGTTCAACTAATTTATACTATACTGATGCAAGAGTTCAAACAGTTATTGATTCAAATTCAGCTGCATTTATTACAGCAAGTTCAACTGATACATTAACAAATAAAACTGGTAACATATCACAATGGACAAATGATAGTGGATATATAACAAGCGAAACAGATAGTCAAACTATTGCTTTTGCTAGTCCTATATTAACTATTAGTGGAAGTAATAGTACAGCTAATTTAAGTTCATTAGTTACAGGATTTATTACTGGATCAAGTACAGAAACTTTAACAAACAAAACTTTAACTTCACCAAAAATAAATGAAGATGTAGCAGTAACTTCAACTGCAACAGAACTAAATTTATTAGATGGTAAAGCAGCAACTAACTTAGCTTTACTTGGAAAAACAGAAGGAACAAATTTTACAGGATCATTGTTAGTTGGTCATGCAACATCAGCAACTTTAAGTACTGCTAACTATAATACTGGAGTTGGTATAGAGGCTTTAGACGCATTAACAAGTGGTGGATCAAATAGTGCATTGGGTTATAGGGCATTAAGTAAAGCAAATGCTGGATTAAATAATACAGCAGTAGGTAGATATGCTTTATTTGACATAACAAATGGAGATAAAAATACAGCTATCGGAGATAATAGTGGATTTAATGTAACTGGAAACAGTAATATTACTATTGGTTATCAAGCTGGAGATAATCTTACAAGTTCTGATGGGTGTGTAATTATTGGAAATATAGATGCTGATAGTGCAACTGGTGACAAACAATTAAAAATTGCTGATGGAGTAGATGGTTCAGTAGCTTGGATTAAAGGAGATAGTTCTGGTAATTTAACAACACCCGCAACTTTAACAGCTACTACTTTTTCTGGTAGTGGTGCATCTTTAACAAACATTCCAAATGCATCCTTAGATAATAATAGTATTACAGTTAACGGCTCAGCAGTATCTTTAGGTGGAAGTGTAACAGTTGGTGAAACAAAACCTACTATTACATCAATATCTCCAGACACAATTACTAATGCTGAATCAACAATTACAATTACTGGATCTAATTTTATATCAGGTACTCAAGTTGAGTTTATAAATACTGCTACAGGTATATGGTATCCTGCTTCAACAATTACATTTAATAATTCTACATCATTAACAATTACAATTACTTTAAGTGTTGATGCTCAATATAGAATGAGAATAGAAAACCCAGATGGTAATGCAGTTATATCAACTTCAAATATATTAACTGTATCTGATGCTCCAACATGGACAACAAGTGCTGGTTCACTTGGTTCATTTGCTGGAAATTTCTCTGGTGATCTTGTAACTGTTGTGGCTACTTCAGATAGTGCTGTAACTTTTACTGAAACAACTTCAGTATTAAGTGGTGCAGGAGTAACTTTATCATCTGCTGGTGTTTTAAGTACAACAGACTTTGGCGGTAGTTCAACATCTGCAACAACTTATAATTTCACACTTAGAGCAACTGATGCTGAAGGTCAAACGGCTGACAGATCATTTAGCTTTGCATCTACATTTGGTGCTACAGGAGGCGGACAGTTCAATTAATGAATAAAATTAAAAAAGGAATAAAAAATATAATGAATAAAATTAAAAAAATAATTAACGAAATAATGGGGGTCAACTAATGGCTAGTACATATTTAACAAAAACTTTTGGAACAGATAATAGTGGAGTATATAAATGGACATACTCTTTTTGGATTAAAAGAGGAAAGCTAGGAACTAGTCAAGTAATTACAACTCCATATGTTAATAGTAATAATCTTGGTATAATTAGATTTAATTCAACTGATGTATTAGAAGTTTATGATTATCAAAGTAATTATGAATTAAGAAAAATAACAAATAGAGTTTTTAGAGATACTTCAGCTTGGTATAATATAGTTATTTCAAGTGATAATTCTGTTGGTTCTCCAGTATTTAAATTATTTATAAATGGAGTTCAAGAAACTTCTTTTAGTACAGATATTAATTATCCACAAAATCAAGTAACAATGTTTAATAAAAATATATTAAATGAAATAGGAAGAATACCATCTCAAGAATATTTTGATGGATCCATATCACACTTTCACTTTATAGATGGAACTCAATATGACGCATCAACATTTGGAGAAACAGATAGTACAACTGGGGAATGGAAAATTAAAACTTCTCCATCAGTTACTTATGGAACTAATGGTTTCTTTATTTTAAAAGATGGTAATTCAGTTACAGACCAATCTGGTAATAGTAATAACTTTACAGTTGGTGGTGGTACACTTACAAAAACAGAAGATAATCCAAGCAATGTTTTTGCTACATTAAATCCTTTAAATGTTCCAACAAGTAATCCACCAACATTTTCAAATGGAAATAATACTTCTATAACAAATACAACAACAGGTGCTTATAGGTGGGGTGGCTCAACTACTTTAGGTATGACATCTGGTAAATTTTATTGTGAAGCTAAAGCAACAGTAGATAGTACTTATTCAAGAAATTCTATTGGTATAACTGGAAATTCTTCAAATTTAGCTAGAACAAATGAAAGTATTCAAAACACTACAGCTAGTTGTGGCTATTATTCAGAAGATGGGTCTGTAGCGTATAATGGCTCTGGAAATATATCTGGATTTAATACATCATATACAACAGGAGATATTATTGGTATGGCTTTTGATTTAGACAATGGAAAATTATATTATTCTAAAAATGGTACTTTTTTAAATTCTGGTAATCCAACAAGTGGTTCAACAGGAACAGGAGCAGTATCAATTCTTGCAGCTTCAACTACTCCAGATGGTGCTTATTTCTTTGCACAATCAGATGAAACAGGAAGTTCCTCTCCATCTAAATTTGAATTCAACTTCGGTAATGGCTACTTTGGAACAACTGAAGTATCTAGTGCAGGAACTAACGCAAGCGGTAACGGAATATTTGAATATGATGTTCCAACAGGCTACACAGCCTTATCAACGAAAGGATTAAACTTATAATGGCATACACAACAATTAATAAATCAACAGAGCATTTTAATACTAAACTTTATACAGGTACAGGAAGTTCACAAGGAATTACAGGTGTAGGTTTTCAACCTGATTTAGTTTGGTGTAAAAATCGTACATCAGCACAATCTCATGCAATCGTAGATTCTATTAGAGGAAGAAAAGCTTTACAATCAAATGCAACAGATGCAGAGTATGTTATGGATGCTGGAAAAGATTTTGGAACTTTTGATAGTGATGGATTTACAGTATTGGTACCAAATCAATTAAATAGTTTTAATTTTAATGGTGGTTCAATAGCATCATGGAACTGGAAAGCAAATGGTGCAGGTTCAGCTAACACAGCAGGTTCTATAAATTCTACAGTTTCAGCTAATACTACAAGTGGATTTAGTATTGTGTCTTTTACAGGAACAGGAAGTTTAGCAACAGTTGGTCATGGGTTAGGAGTTGCACCCTCAATGATAATAATTAAAAAAAGAAGTGATAGTGGTCTTTGGATTACATACCATGCAAGTTTAGGTGCTGGAAAATATATTGTATTAGAGGAAACTTCTGCAGCAGTAACTACTGCTAATGCATGGAATAATACAGAACCTACATCAAGTGTTTTTACCATAAACACTAACGGTAATATTAATACAAATGGAGAAACATTTATTGCCTACTGCTTCGCAGAGAAACAAGGCTTCTCAAAATTTGGAAGCTACGTAGGTAATGGCAGTACAGATGGTACCTTTGTTTATACAGGATTTAAACCTGCGTTTGTTATTGCAAAAGGTTCAAGTTTTGGAAGTGCATGGACTATGAGTGATAATAAAAGAGATTCATATAATGTAATTAATGGTCAACTTTTTTCTAATACTAGTAATGCAGAAGATACAAGTGCATCTAATAGTATGTGTGATTATTTAAGTAATGGTTTTAAAATGAGAAGCACTGGTGGTGCTATGAATAGTAGTGGAAATACATACATCTACATGGCATTTGCCGAAGAACCTCTAGTAGGAACAAATAACATTCCAGCAACAGCAAGATAATTATGTGGTTTAGTGCAATTAAACTTGCAGTATCTGCAGGATCAAAAATATACGCTAACAAACAGAGAACTAAGATGGCTATGTCTGATGCTCAATTAATGCATGCATCAAAAATGGCACGAGGTGAAGAAGCTTATCAGGGGAAACTTTTAGAATCGAGAGATTCAGATTGGAAGGACGAAGCAGTTTTGATAATTTTAAGTTTGCCCATAGCAATTTTGGCTTGGGCAGTTATAAGTGATGATCCAACTGCAATGGAAAAAGTGAAATTGTTTTTTGATATGTTCTCACAACTTCCATCATGGTTTACAAATTTATGGATCCTAGTAGTTGCCAGTATATACGGCATTAAGGGTACACAAATATTTAGAGGCGGTAAAAAATAAAATTTAAATTATAGGGTGGTATAAAAGCCACCCTTTAATTAACTAAAATATTTTTTAAGCATTTCTAATTGATCATCATATTTAGATATTACTTCTAATTCTTTTTCTATAGTTTCAATAACATCAGGATGCTCTGCAATTCCTGCTGATTTATTTAATAATATAATTACATTAGCTTTATGCTTTGTTATATGTCCTTCAGCATGTTTTTTTAATGCTATAATTAATTGTTCCATCATTTTATACCTTATACATTGTGTATTTAGTTGTTATTTCCTCACCCTTTTTAATTAGTCTATTCGTGACTAGATATGTTCTTTGTTCATATATACAATCTTCCTTTTCTTTAATACAATTTGGTTTATTACTATGGTTAATAAAACCACCTAATGGTGTTCTTATAACCTCTTTAGCCTCAGTTATTAAATGCATCATACCTAAATTAATATTTTTTTTAATATCTTTAGTAGCAAATAATCCTAAGCCTTCAATCATAGATTTATTTATAGTTACAGTTTCTGGTAATGGTTTATATTTCTTTCTTTTCATATATCCTTTATTTGTGAGCCTTTTAAACAGGTTGCTCAGCTGCTTCGGTTTTCTAGTAATGATGTAGGCCGAGAGAGGAAAAGCCTATTAATCATCCTTTTACCATTGTCTGTTAGCTGTTGCCTAAAAGGACTTACTTGCAGTTCTAACTTCTAACCGAAACTGGTTATAACACTTCTTTAAAAGCTAAATTACTTTCATTATAATTTAGTCTTCCTGTGTCTGCATTATAATTTGCTTGTCCACACATACCGGTATCACCACTAAACCTAGATTTTAATACAGCAAATTTAACTATATTTCTATCAGATTTTTCAGCTGCCATCATGTTTCTAGCAAACCCTATAATGTCAAAACTTATTTGTTTTATACTTCCAGATCCTTTAATAGAATCTAAATTGGGCATAACACCTTCTTCAAATGACTTACCTTCCCCAGAACTTTTTCTTAAATGAGAAATTAAAGTTAAATGAATATTATACCGTTTAACAATTTTTAATAAAGATGACATAACCTTATCAACAGCTTCATTACCTGTTGCACCATCAACACCTTCACTTACAGCAATTGTAATATGATCAAGTATTAAATAATTACAACCTAAAGCCGCTAAATATTCAATCCTATTTAATAAAGAACTATCAGCTACAGATCCTTGGTGGTCTAATAATATTAATCTTTCATCTTTAAATACATTATCATAACCAACCCTAGCTTCTTCATCAGTTACATCACCAGGCATTCTAATATTTTTATTAATAGACATACCAATTAATTTAGTAGCTGTATCACCAATAGATTCCTCTAAAGATATTAAACCTATTTTATCTTCAGTTTTATCTAATAAATTTAAAATAGTTTCTTTAACAACAGTTGATTTACCACTACCTGTACCAGATGTAAATAAAGTAATTTCACCTAGTCTCATACCAAACAATTTATCATTTAAACCTTTTAAACAATCAGGATAAGGAATTGATTTAACTTCAGATCTTTCCTTAAATGCTTGCCATATCTTTTCACCTGAAACAAAATTGTCAGGCTTATAAGCTTTAGCACCCCAAACATCTTGAAGATATTCATCAATTAAACCTTTTGTTAAAGCATCATTAGCATCTTTATGAACACTATTTACAATATGAGCTTTACCAGGTTTAATAATATGTGCAACATCTTTTGATGCCTCAATACCAAACTCATCATTATCAAATGCTAAAAATATTTTATCATATTTATTAACAAACTCTAAATTAGATGCAATATTTCTTCTAGCACTTTGGGCTCCATTAACAATTGATACAACATCAAATTGAGCCTTAGCTTTTGTTAACATTTCTAATATTGATAAACAATCTATTTCACCTTCAGTAATAACTAAGTTTTTTCTTTTACCACTATTACATTGGTTAAATAATTCAGGAACATCTGCTTTACCAATTGATCTAAAATCTTTGGTAGCAACTATTCTTTTCTTATATGCTTTAATCTTTTTATTTACTGTTATGGGATAAAAATGACTAACAATATTCCTATTTTCATCATATTCAATTTTAACACCAGCATTATATAAAACTTGTTTGGATATACCTCTAATTGAATCAACAGGGAGCTGTCCAATTTCATCCAAAGTTAATTGTGTTTGTACTACATTAAATTCTACTTCTGTATCTTCTGATCCAGATGCAGTACTTTTTCTACAGCTAAAACAATATGTAGATCCATCTGAATATACAGCATTTGCATCTGAAGATCCACAAGGCTCACAGCTTGTATGTTTTATAAACGTCGTATTTTTTCCCATAAGTTTTCTCTTCTCTATGTTATTTTATATTTTTTGGTTGCCCATTTAACAAACTTTTTAATATCTTTACCGGTAGCACAAGTCATCATACAATTTGCTATATTTGAAACAAACTCTACATTACCTTTTACATAACCTAATCTTGGATTAACTCTATCTAATGTTGGACTTAATTTACCTAAGGATATATCAGATACTTTCATCTTATATCCTAAAATTGGACATATACAATTTTTAGGAAATATAGATTCTAAATAATCAGAAGTTAAATCAAATGGTAAATTTTTACTATTAGCTCTTCTCTTAGAAGCTTTACAAGCAGTAACAGCTATACCCCTAATAGATTGATTATATTTTTTCTGATTAAATGCCATTTATATATCCTTTCCAATATTCTATTGACCATTTTGAATGATCTTTAAAATCTTTTATAAGATATAACATTGTGCCCATTACATTTAGCCTTGACATAAAATCATCTGGATAATGTGTTTTATAAGCCTTTATAACAGCTTCAAATTGACCTTTTAAATCTTTACCTTGTAATATTTTATTAGCTTTTACTGGACCAACACCTTCAATACCTGGTATATTATCAACAGCATCACCTGTTAATAATTGTTGATGAAAAAATTCTATACCATCAATTGTAGATACAGCAGATAAATTATTGTGTAATAAATTATAAAATAAACCACCAATAGTTTTCCAATCTTTATCTACTGTTATAAGCATATATAATTGATTTTTTTTAATATATTTAAATGCTTCAATAGAGGCTGTATCATCAGCTTCATAATTAGTTACCATAATTGGATTATATTTTTCAATAACATAATTACGACATTCTAAATAATTATCTGGTTTGTCTCGTCTTTTACCTTTATATTTTAAAAACTCTTGTTGTAATTCTTTTCTAAAATTACCACCACCTGAAACATGCAAACTATATTCATCACAAGCGGTATTTATTTTTACCTCTTTATATATATCATCAAATGTTTTTTTAATATTTAAATTATCTTTTATGGATTTGTGACAGGCTCTATATATTAATACATCACCATCAACAATTCCAATTATACCATTAGTGCGTTTCATACCAATTGTTCCCTTCTTTAGCATCTCCTGCCATTTGTATATTTAATTCTAATTCTTTAGTAATAAAATCACCAAATGAATAAGATAATATTTCTTTTACTCTTTTAATATTTTCTGGTTTAGTTTGAACTTGAACCTCATCATGAATTAAACCTAACATATCAACATTTAATTTTTCTTCTTTAAACATTTTAAAAGCATTAACAACAGCTGATTTAACTGTAATTGCTTCATATGCTTGTAATAAATAATTTAACAATTTAAATGAAGATTCAGCATATATTTTTCTTCCATCTAATGCTGGAATAAAACCCATACCGTCTTTATTTTGTGTTGTATAAAAAAATTTATTTAATCTATTATTTAATTCTTTCAATCCAGGAAAGGCAACATATAATTTGTTCTTAACTTCTCTACCCTTTTCTAAATCTTCAATTCCATTTACCATTTTACCTAATTTAGCAAAACCTGCACCAAAAATTGTAGCGTATAATAGGCTCTTAGCTAATTGTCTAGGAACACCTACAACATCTGCTGTTCTTTGATGTATATCACCATTTAAAATATGATCATTTATTTCTTTACTATTTAAATAATGACCTAATGCTCTAATTTGGTTACCAGAACTATCACAACCAACCATAACCTTGTTAGTATCAGCTACAAATAATTCTCTCATCTCTTTACCAAAGAAAGAATTGCTTGATGGTACATTAACAATTTTAGAATGTCTTTGTCTATAAGTTGGTGTTCCGATGTTAAAGGCCTCAACATATACTCTATTATTATTTGCTTCAGCAAGTTCAATCCAGCCTCTTAAAACACTGTGTCTAGATCTTAATTGATAATATTTTAAAACCTTTTGACCAATGTCACCTTTAATAGAACTTAAAGTATCTTCAGTAATTTTAGGTTCTCCTTTTGGTGTATATTGGCTCGGTTGCCAACCATTATCTAATAACATACCTCTAACTTGATCCATATTGCCTAAGTCAGCTTCAATCATATTAAATCTTTGAAAGGTATCATTAGGGTTCCACTTATCAGTATCAGTTTGTTTTATTTCTGTACCTAAAAATTGTGATAACATTCTTGCAGAAACAGAACTAAGTCTACCATCTTGTAAATACTTAGCCTTTTTAGGATCCTTATCTATTAAAACTTTTCTAGGTTTTAAAGTAGGATTAATTTCATCTTCAATAATTTTCATTTCTGAAGCTAAATATTCATAATGGCTTCTGGCTAAAGGAGTATTAAATTTCCATTTAGTTTTAATTTGTTGTGAACATAATTCAGCAATAGCATGCTCAGTTCTTAAAGCCTGTTGAAATTTTGGTCTATTTGCTATTAATTGTTGTGCTTCATTAATAACATATTTATAAACTTTATGGTTCAAATTAACATCTTGAATCGCATATGTTTTCATTTCTGGACTATATTTTAAAAAGTCTGGGCTTTCACCTTTAGCATCATTTAATATAAGACCAAAGTTTTTAAGACTGTGCTTACCTTCTCTTCTAAAATTATTCATTTGACTAATAATCATAGTATCAATCATTTTAATTGATGTAGGTGGTACCCAGTTAAGCAATTTATGCATTACAAGATTATCATAACCTATAATATTGTGACCTATTAATACAGTAGCTTTATTTAAAAATGGTACTAACTCATTTAATGGTTTTGAATCAACATCATAATCACTAAAAGTAATTATTTCATTAGTATCAATATTTTTAGTTACTACTAACCAAATTGTATCAACTGTATCTACAAGGCCATTTGTTTCAATATCATATATTATTTTCATATTTTAATTTATCCTTAAAGTAGTTATATGTTTTTGCATAAAGCATTTCTTGTGAACTATTATTATCAAAAACTATTGGTAACTCAACATCATCTAAAGCACGTTCAGATCTATGTCCATCACCATTATATCCTGGTCTTTTAACACCAACACAAAAACCATATTTATTAATTAATTCTAATTCATTTTTAAATCTTACATCAGGTATAACAATATTTTGTTTTACACTTTTAATTTTACTCTCTAATACTTTTACCCATATATCTTTATGTAATTCATCTCTAAATGCCATACCAATCTTTTGCATCATATCTCTTGGAGATAAATAAAACCAACCAGGTAAAACTTCCTCTCTAAACTCTCTTTCACCACCATCTCCAGATAATATTGCTTTATCAATACCAAATGTATTATGTACTATATCCTTTATTGGTTGTGCAAATGACATTTTTTCAAATCCAAAACTTGTTTGTAATACATTTGCAATTGTATCTTTTCCTGAGCCTTTATATCCTGCAACTCCTATAATCATATTTATTCTCCTTTGTTATAATAAAAATAAGTTTTTTTATCTTGTTCCATACAAGTGTAACCAAATGTTGGTTTATTATTATAAGTATAATAACCCCATATTTCATAATTACCTGGTTTATAATTAGGATTATCTTTCCAAATAACCATTTTATAATAAGCATCCTCACAAGATTCATTTATATTAATTTTAACAGGTATTTTAATTGGTTGTGCATTTATAATAAATAATATTAATATAATTGTTTTCATAATTAATGAACTGTTTCAACCTTTTTAATTGTATATAAATAATTACAAGGATAAAATTTTCTAAATTCATCATCTATTTTAGCCTCTTCAAATATAAGATCTAAATCTTCTGGTTCTAAAATTTGTAAATCTATTATAATACCAATAGTAATAATTAATTCTATATTACCAGTATCATTATTAACTAAGCCAACTCTTTGACCTTCTAATGGTAATAAATATTTTCTAATTTCAGATTTCTTTTCACCTGATTTAATTAAATCTAACCATTTTTTATCAATATTAAATGTGTGCATTTTAAACATTTTATCTTTAAGATTCATAATTTCCTATTCTGTAAGGCATAGAATTAGCTGGGCGATTAAACCCAGCCAATAATATTAAATGCTAATTAAATTACGTCTTTATCTGTATCAATTTGTGCAAATTCTAATTTATCTGCATTTTGATATTCAACAATCTCTGTAATTTGTAAAGCTAACAACTGTGTTGATATGCCTTTTTTACCCATATATTCATATGGTTTAAATTTAACTTGCACATTACCTTTGGATCCGTTTCCAATAGTACTTGTGTCAAGAATTGGTTGTAAAGATTTATCTACAACAGGTGGTGGAGCAGTATTATATTTACCATCTGCATCAGCATAAATTTTTTTCTTTAATCCAGCCGTGTAAATAACACCACCATTTTCTTCTGCTGGTTTTACATTTATACCAGCTTTTTTCCAAGCCTCAGCTTGAACTTTATCCGCAGTCTTTACAGTACATGAATACTGAGGTGACTGTTTATCAAAACCCATATCTGGATTTTTAGGGTCTAATTTTACCCAACTTAAGTCTACATTATTTAATAACATATTATTTTCTCCTTTGTATTATATTATTGAGGTCTTCTACCTTGTCTATTATATTTCTTATAACTTCTTTTTTCATCTTTATTTAAAGACTTCTTATGAACCCTGACCCTTTTTGTAGGTTTTGCTCGGCTCACAAATGTCTTCATCTTTTTTGCCATATTTACATTCTCCATCACATGGACCACAAGTTATACATAAACAATTACAAGCAAATTGGTCCGGGTTAGTTGTGTTTTTACAATCTTCACATTGATAACCATCACGCATTTATCCTCCTTTAATAAATAATTAATCTATTTATAAAGCCAATATATTAGGAGGATATAAAATACATTGGCTATAAAAATAGACTAATTAATTAGTTAGTTATTAACTTCTCTGTAAGGTATAGAAATAAGAATATATTTATATAAGCTTATAGATAAGTTTTTGTTTTTTAGCTTCTCTGTAAGGCATAGAATTAGGATTTCAAAATCTATACCTTACAGAAGGTTCAAATCAGTCGCAGAAAAAACCTAAATATATCCATTTTCGTAGTGATTATTTATCTATAAAAAATGTATACAATTATCGGCTTAGTTATATAAGGAAACTAATTACTATTTATTGTGTTATAAGGCTTTTAATTTTAATAAATAGTTATATATTAATTTTATTACTAGTTCAGGATCTATTAATTAAAAAACATAAAAATCCAGCGGGTATATTAAAATACCAGTAACATGGGGCTAAACCGCAACTTTAAGGGTTCAAGGGATCTAACAATTCTTAATGGCATATCAACCGAGTAGAAATTCCTGGCTAAGGGTATAATTTATCTTTATTAGCTAAGTTGGTATAAAAACCAGCCATTAATTCTAAATAGATCACAATTACAAATGATAACCACCTAATTTTTTAGATGGTTTTTATTTATAATTAACAAAGAGGATATTATGAAAATACAAATACAAAATATTCAAAAGGCAAAAGATACTGTTTTAAGCAGTTCATTTTACCCAATGGATGAAAAATTTGATATAATTAGACACAAATATACTAATTATGATCAGTTGGCTTTAAAATTAGAAGTTGATTTTAGAAATGAGAGAATGAAAAGAACAGTTTTGTACAAAAAATTAGTTACAGAAACTGCTTTAGAAATTGCTAAAGTTTTTCCTTCTTTATTTGAAGCAAGTAAAAGATGGTACGTTAAAAAAGTAAAATAATAATCTGTAGGAGGATAAATGAGAAATAGAATATATAACCAAGAACAAATAGTTGGTTTTATAAAAGAAGCTTTGGAAGAATTTACTCATATAATTGATAGTAAATATATTACAAAGTCAGAATTTACTAAGTTTAATAAATTCTTTAAAAATCTTTTAAGACAAACTAAAAAGAAAAAGAATCCTTACTATTATCCAAAGTATAATGGAGAGGTTTCTAATGATGAGTTTTATTATACTTATCCAGCATTTCACACTTATGAAGATGCTAAATGTATAGGTAGACTTATTACTTTAAATACAGAAATAGTACCTGATTTAGATATAAAGGCAATTTATAAACAGTTTCCTTTATTAATTGAAAATCATGAACTATTAATTAGTCTTAAACCTAATATTAAGCCAGGTAGAAGACCAAAAGATCTTGAAAAAGATTATGAAGCGGAAAGAATTAGAAAAGCCGCTTTAGAAGATAAAGCAACTTGTGGCATATGTCACGATTATTGGGAGTTAGTTGATTATCATGGTAAGCAAAATATTATTGCAGATCATGGTTTCAATATAACTTTTGGTTATAGAAATGGTACTTGCTTTGGTGCTAGATTTAAGTCTTGGGAAAAATCTACCGAGTCTAAAGTTGAATATATAAAGCAAATATTAAAGCCAACACTTAAGGAAGTTTTAAATTCAAAACCTTCTCAAGCAACTGTTGATGCTTTAATTAAAATGGTTGAAAGATATAAAGTTAATATGGATAATTATTATAAATTACCACATAATATTAGGTATGATACTAAACCACCTGAGGATCCTGAATATTTATTACCAGGACAACAAAGGGGTTACAATTTATCTAATATTAGAAATGTTAACTTATCTTTAATAACTGAAGTATGGCATGAATACAAATCTAGATTAGAAAATGAAATAGCTAGATTTGAAAAGCAAATAGTGGAGTGGGTGTTAAAGCCTACTCCAAAAGAGAGACAAGAAAACGTTAAAATAAATAATGCAATTAATAACTTAGTTAAATTAGAAATAATGGAGGATAAATAATGTCAATTAATTGGAGTAAAGGCATAATAAAAAGGGTTAGAAAACTTGCAAGTAAAAATTCTGTCAATATTGATAAATTTACCGATACTGATATAAAAGAATTTTTAAATGTATTTAATAAAGCAATGAAAAAAATAACTAAAAAAGAGGATAAATAATGAGTAATATAAAAATAAATATGAAAACCTTAGATAAAAGAATAGAGCATGTTCAAAAAGGTTTAAAAGCAGATCAAAAAGTTAATGGAACAAAAAGACCTTTAAATGAGTTTGCAGAATTAGCAAATCTTATTGGAGAACAATTTGATGATATGACTACATTTTCAATTAAACAGGAGAAGGTATGCTTAAGCCTAATATAAAAAAGATGATTGATAAGAAAAATGAGTTACCACCACCACCACTTTTAATTAATAAAGATAAATTAATTATTGATATTAATAATAAATTGGTGGAAGAAAAAGTTGGTCCAGAGTCTGTTATATTAGTGGATATAAAAAATCCTAGACGGACTTGGATTACTTATGAATACCATTTGGATATTATATATAAAGTAGGTGATAAACAATTTACAATGTTGCCTAATAATTATTATGATCAATCTAACTATCCAGTTGTATTTGAAGATCAATTATACAATAGGTTAGCAAGGGTACAACAATCAATTAACAGGGGGATATAAATGAGTGATAATTTTAAATTGACTATATTTACAATAGTTATTGTGATATTAGGAAATGGATTAGCTAATTATGTTTATTGGTAAAATAATAATTATATGTTTATTAATTACTGGTTGTAGTAATTATAAATTTAATCCAATACCAACAATAATAAAAACAATAATAAAAGAAGGGGGTAAAAATGAATAAAACAATAATGTTAATAACAATATTTATTTTGTTATTACAGGGTTGTGCTAAATATGTGCCAGTTATTGATACAAAAGGTAAAGCAAAATTTGAAACATCTAATGCTTCAGAAATTTCAGATGATCTTTTACATTGTTCACATTTAGCAAAAGAAAATAGTACACTTTTAGGTAATATTAATTTTTGGCTTTCAAGTCCTGAAGGTCATAATCAATATGCAGATATATATAAAAAATGTATGGAAGGCCGTAACCATCAAGTATTAAAATAACATAGGAGATAATAATGACAATACTAAAAAGTAAAGTTGAAAGAGATACTATTACTGACAGGATTAGTTCTGCCAGTGATTTTGCTTGGACAGGAGAAAATAGTTTTACTGTACCAAGTTTTGATATGCCAAAAGACTTTGGTATAGGATTAATAGTTGGACCAAGTGGTTCAGGTAAAAGTTCTATATTAAAAACATTAGGATTACATGAGCAGGAGTATATCTGGGATCCTAATAAAGCGGTAGCAAGTCATTTTAATTCATATGATGAAGCCGCAGAAAAGTTATCAGCAGTTGCTTTAAATAGTATTCCTGATCAACTTAAGCCATATCAAACATTATCAACAGGTCAAAAATTTAGAGCTCAAATGGCTATGGCTTTAAAATCTAATGCGGTGGTAGATGAATTTACTTCTGTTATAGATAGGAATGTTGCTAAGGCTTTATCTAATTCAATTAGAAAATATGTTGATAGAAAAGGCTTAAAAAATATCGTATTGGTAGGTTGCCATTATGACGTAATTGAGTGGTTAAGACCGGATTGGATATTTGATACCAAAACTGGAGTCTTAAGCACGGAAAGGTTAGCCAGGCGACCAAACATTACTTTGGAAATTAGAAAAGCCGACAAAAGTGCTTGGAGCGTATTTAAACAGCATCACTATTTAACTGCAGAACTTCCTAGTAATACACCACATTGTTATTTGTATTATTGGAACAATGCATTAGTAGGTTATGGCTCTTTAAATGCTTTTCCTCATCCAAAGCTAAAGGCTTGTTATAACATTGGAAGAGTGGTTGTGCTTCCTGACTTTCAAGGATTAGGTATAGGCTATCCTATATTTAAAAACTTGGCTCAGATTGCAACACATAATTTCAATCATACAACAGGTCATTATGGAAGATGTAAAGTTGTAACGGCTATTCCAGCATTGCATACAAAAATGAATAATGATGTCGATTGGAAGTTTATAAAGGGGTCTGATGTAAGAAAAGAAGAGAAACCTAGAGATAACAATCGTAAATTTGGTGGTTATGATGAGGATTATTTTAAAAAACATCAACATCGTATTACCAAGGCATTTCATTATGTTGGAATTAAGGGCTTTGATTTAGACAATCCTAATTTAGTTATTGATAATATATTGGAAACTAAAAGCTGGGTTGATAATAAAAACAGAGCTCAAAATAAACTAACAGGAAATATAATAAAGGATTTCAGACCATCAATAGCTGGTGAAACTGATTATCAATTTATTATGGAAGGAAGTTAATGATAGAAATACCAACTTGGTTATTATTTGTATTGGTATTTTCAATTGTGGTTCTATTTATCTTTAATCAAGACTTAACTACAAAGATGAATAGAATCAAATTTGATCAAATACAAATAGGTATAATTGTCAATGAAAGTTTTAAAAATATTACTGCTGATATGGATGATTTAAATAAGGGTATAGATAATGTGGACTTAAAATATGAACAAATCAAAAATAGATTATCTAAAATTAGTAATTGATAATACTGGAGAAAGTAAATTACAGTCATTGTTAAAAAAGCAAGAAAATTTAATTAAAAAGAAAATTTTTGCTCAAGAACAAATTAAGGGTATGAAGGCATTGACTGTAATTTATGGAGATGAAATTATTAAAATAGAAAATGAATTATTGAAAATAACTAGGAGGAAAGAATATGTTGAAAGAACAGCTAAACAATTTAGAGACGCTGGGACCAATAGGAATAAAGATAAGAACACAAATGGAGATGTTGTTTGATAAATTATCAAATAAAACTTCAAGTAATAGAAAACCAGATGTTGTAACAGTTATTAATAATAATAAAATTGACTTTAATATTGCAATACAATTATCACATTCAATGATAGCCACTGGTGTATCTGAAGGTCAAAACTTAACTCAATTAGCAATTGCTATTGGAGACAGGGTATTAGCTTTTTATAAAGTAAATAAAAAGTCATCAATATCTTTAAAGTTAGGTGTATTTATAATTAATTCATATAGCACTTTATTTATGGTGGTTGTTAAATTAATTAGAGAATATTATCAGCATAATAAAGTTAAAACTGTTTATAAAGTTTATGCTGGTAAAAATAGAAATGATCTTAGAAAATTGGTAAAAGAATTTTCTGAAGTTTCAGATCCTTATAAGCCATTATTTTCAAAGGCCCCTGATTGGAAGTTTGGTACAGTAAAAATAGATAATGGTGAGGAAATTAGATTAATTAAAAATGTCAATCAAGATACATTAGCAAAAATTAATGAATATAATACACCAATTGTTTTAAATGCAGTAAATAAAAAGCAAGCTATAGGTTATTATTTAAAACCTGAATTGTTTAAAGTTTATGAATGGGCATTAAAGCATAACCAAGATTGTTTTGAACATAATTCAGTTAAAACAATTTCTAAAGAAAGAGCAGCGGCTAAGAAAAGAGAAGCTGAACAGGTTTTAAATTCAGCTAAACCATTTGTTGGTAAAGTATTTTATCAGCAATACCAAGCAGATAATCGTGGTAGATTATATCCATTATCAGCTTATTTAAATGAGTTAAATTCAGATAATGCTAAAGGTATGCTTTCATTTGCTGAAGGTAAACCACTTGGCTTAACTGGATTAAACCAATTGTACCATCATATAGCTAATATGTTTGGTGAAGATAAATTACCACATAATGATAAAGTTAAATTTGTAGAAAAAGAATATTATAACTTTGTTAAAATGGGTAAGGATCCTTGTAATGCTAAAGGTTGGATGGAAGCAGAAGAACCCTTTCAATTTTTATCAGCTGTTATGGAGTTAGCTAAATTAGATGAACATTTTGTAGATGGTGGTAAGACTGAAGATTTTATATCTTATACCATTTGTTACAGAGATGGTTCAAACAATGGCTTACAATGGCTGTTTAGTTTAGCTAAGGATGAAAAGCATGCTCATTTGGTTAATGTTAAACCAAGTATAAATAACAAACCAGGTGATATGTATAGTCATGTAGCAGTTTCTGTTGTAGATAAAATGCATAAGGAAGCCGAAAATGCTACTGATCAAGCTTTAGATTATTATGAGTTATATTTTAAAGGTATAGAAAAGCTTAGGAATAGGTTTAGAAATGCTGAATTAAATAATGATAAAAAATCTGAGCTATATAAAAAACTAATAAAATGGTATCAAAGAAGATATAAAAAGGAACTTAAACTTACTGATATTATTTATTGGGATAAGTCTAAATTTACCGTTAAGGAATGGAGAAAGATTGTTAAACGGAATGTTATGACTTATGGTTATAGTGCAACCAAGCAAGGTATGGGTGAGCAAATAATAGAAGATACCAGGGATATAGATAATGTATACTTGAGTAACAAACAACACAGTGCGGCTAGGGCTTTGGGCGCTCTTGTTTATTTAACAATTGAGCAAGAATTTCCTATGGTTTCAGAAACTATGAAGTTGTTTAAAGATAATTGTGAAAAATATATGAAGGATACTGGTAAACAATATTCTCATAAAACATTAATTAGCAATTTTCCTTTTACTCAAAAATACGTCAAATATAAAAGAGGTATTGTATTTGTTCATGATGGTTTATATGTACAAAATGCAGATAAATCGTATAAGTGGGAATATCAATTAGAATTAATTATAAAAACAGAATTAGCTGTACAAAATATTAGTAAGGCTAAGGCTGGAATAAGTCCTAATACAATTCATAATTTGGACTCATTACATTTAATGCTTGTAATTGATAAATGTAACTTTGATATAGTTTCAGCACATGATAGTTATGGTTCACATGCTAGTAATGTAGTTGATATGCAAAAATGTATCAGAGAACAATTTAAATATATTATAGACCAAGATCCATTGGAGCATATATTAAGCGAAACTGGAAACTTGGTACCTATGATTAAGCGTGGTAATTTAGATAGCAGTGAAATATTGCAATCTGAATTTGCTTTTGCATAATAATAACAATAAGGAGAAAAATGACAAATGGATAAATATCTATATAAGGCGTTGGAGAAGACAGGTGAAGCAATACAATGGACATTTGATTTTATTGATGATAATAAAACTGAAACTATATGGTTTGTGTTAGGTGCATTATCAATCTTAATTGTTCAATTTATATTTTAGAAAGGGGGTAATTGTTATATACAATAATACAAAAAAGGCTAATTTTACTATTATTATAAAAGACAATAATATTGAAAAAGCTATTCGTAAAATGAAGAATAAATCTACCAAACTTGGTATATTAAAAACATATAGGGAAAAGCAAAGATATGAAAAACCATCGGATATAAGGATAAGAAAGGCAAAAGAGGGTAAAATTAACCTTTATAAAGCTAAAAAGAAAAGGGAAAATAACCTATAATCTATAAGGCTAATTCAAATTCTATGTCTTACAGAAAAATAAAAAAAAAAACAAGGCCTATAGTACTTACTATAATACTATAGGCCTTAAAGCCTTTTAGCATATAAAGCTATAAGCCTTATTATATATAGATAAATAATGTATATAATATAAATATATAATAATAATCCTATTTCTATGTCTTACAGTACACAGTGGCTAATATGGTGCATTGTGTTTATAAAAAATTAAATATGGAGAATAATTTATGGCAGGTAAAGGCGGAGCTAGGCCTGGGGCGGGTAGGCCACCAAAAAATACTGTAGAGCCAAATTCCATAGATAAATCATCAATTGATAAATTAAAAAAACTAGGTATTGATCCTATTGATATATTAGTTAAAGAATTATCAAAGCTTAAAGGCAAAGATGATTTTAGATCACAAAATTTACGAGTTCGAATAGCTGAAAAGCTGTTAGAATATGGGTATCAAAAGCAACCTGTGGGACAGGCTTCATTGCAATCGGCGAATGTGCCTATATTGACAATAGTGCAAAAAAGCGAACCACAAGTTAAACCCATAACAATATTAGAAAATAGCGAAGCTGTTATATTAAACCAAGCGCAAAATACAGATGACGAAACTAACTGAAAAAGTTTATAAGGTATACATAACATACTATACCGACGGATCTTATTATATTGGTTTTACCGGTAAATACGGAGCGGCATTAGCTAGTTATTTCGGTAGTAATACTATCCGAGATAAATTGGTAAGTCATAAAGAGATTGTTTGGACTTCAAAGTCTAAAGCAACCGCTAAACTTTTTGAGCTTCTTTTACAATTATCCAGATTGGATT
>JACKZZ010004877.1_pt1 | contig 36782 bp, 9 predicted proteins | sample 8027871 | NCBI WGS metagenome assembly JACKZZ01 (sample SAMN15724774, study PRJNA655200) | protist metagenome | isolation source: fluorescence activated cell sorting (FACS) single amplified genomes of... | place: USA: West Boothbay Harbor, Gulf of Maine | collected 2000-07-19
CGAAAATCTCTTTGGAGACAAGAGCGCAAGCTATTCCTCCTAAAAACCAAGAAGCGGTCAAGAACAGGAACCAAGGTTTGAGGAATTCTGAACTATCGGACTGGGCGGATAGAGTTCCTTTTGGAGGCGCCTTAGTTATCGCCCCGATCATCGACAACCTTCCCTCCCCTTGAGACCCATGAGACCGACGGTGCTGCCGAGTGCCGTGAGACCGACGGGATTTCTCCTGGGAACGGGGAGAGACCATCGTTTAGGAGGTGACTGTTCGTAGAGGGTTACTTACTGCTCGTAGTGTCTTGAAGTTGTTAAGGGATACCGTTCCTAGCGGGTTGCTGTTCGTACCAACACTGTAAGATAGTAAGTAATCTCTAGCTTAGCAATCAATATGGTCTAACCACGGTGGAATGACATGTGCGGATCCTAAAAATAAACCAACGGGTGTGCTTCGTAAATGTAGAAAAGATCGCTAATAGAAACTTAAAGACTGTAGTTAACTTGGGGCGAAAAGCGGAATAAAGTGCGGACGGCTAGCGTAGTGAAGTGCGGGCGAAAAATAATCTGGGATCAACAATTAAGTAGTGCGCTGCCGTCGGACCCAACTCGAGCGGTCCTGAGAAGAGAAGAGAGGGGGGAAAGTAGTCGGGAAAGAAGTAGGGGGAGAAAAATATTAACAGAGGAGAAGTATTAGGAAGATCGTGCCGTGAAACCGGTCTTTTTATCACGCCTAGATGAGAATGCCACAAACGAGGTGGTCTGACTGGTCAAAGAGGTGCCACGTATGGTGGTCTGACTGAGTCACGCCTATGGTTGACTGACTATTAGATGGAAACTGAGAGAAAGAGGGAATGAAACAAAGGGTGACAGAAGGGGGGTGAGACAAAGGGGGGACAAAAAGGGATCAGAATCTGGTCGGTAGGAGGAGACAGGAGAATGGGAATGGAGTGAATGGTCAATGGAGAGTAGAATGGATGGAGCACGGAGAAGGTGGAGAGCAAAATATATGTAATTGCTGGCGCGGGCGCGGCTGCGGAGACAGATGGATTCGATATGCCAACCCAATTTGATCAGCGGAATGAGACGCATCTAGACGAAGGAACGAAGCTGGACGAAACAGAACGATGTGTAATCTGGCCATTCTGCGGCTGCGTAATTTCCGGAAGATTTGATCAAACAGGATTGACCTGCAATAGTGTAACTGACATTCTGCGTTTAAAAAATGAAGGACCGATTCGATAACATTTTTGCGATCTATTTGCCCCTCAATAGACTAGTCTTCAACTTGCCGAAAATGGTTCCCCCCGGTCACCATGTGACTCCCTCAATAGTAGACCGTTCGCACTCCGGTCCCCGGTGTGAGTCCCTTAAGATGGGGCCTCGGTGGTCGGTTGCTCGCACGGTACGCGCGTCCTGCCGCTGCGCCAACTTGCCTTGGACCCAATCTATGACTCTCTCCCTCATCGGACATCTCCGCGGAAACAGAGCTTGTTAGATTTGAAGCCGCATCATTCTCCCCCTCTCCATTCCCTCCGGTTCGGTCCCTTACCGTCCCGGAGGCAGCTGGTCCTAATGCGCGAAGCTGATCGAGGCCAGCATCACTCTGCCCCAGATTCCCTGTCCCCTGCCGCGAATTGCTCCCCATGAGCTTAGCGCCTGACCGACCAGCAGCCCCGGGCAGCTTCCGCCGCACACTAGTGCCATGCCCAGGTGGAACCGATCCCCCCCTCATTGTAGGTGCTTTGACGCCGCTCCCCCTCGGCTCAAACGCGTAGTTAGGGTCCATGCGACCGGTTTCGCCGGCTCTCGGGCCCGGCGGCCTTCTATATCCCGCCCCATTCTGAACTCCACTGCGAACTCCCTCCGAAGTCATCCCCGTCCATCCTTGCTCACTTCCGCGTTTGTTGATCATTTTTTTCATGTTTAGTCGATCTAAATGACCTACGGGGCCCTGCCGAGCTGCCGCCGACGCCGATTTGTTTACCCCATACGATGGATTCCCATTATTATCTAAACCATCAGGATTGTTAGGGCCATTCCCCCCACTGTTAGCGGTCGCACCGAGAACATCTCCGCCGTCTCCCCCCTGTGGTTCAAAAACTCTCTCCCGGTTGGATTCCTCACCGTAATTGTCTACATTGTCCGCATAGTCGGGGTCATCCTGTCGGTCTAATTCATGATCGTCAAATCCATACTCAAGCCTATCTAACAGGTTTCCGTGGATATCCCTCCTACTCCCCCGGTTAGGGCCCGGACCACGGTCCCGATCCGGGAACCCAGGAACCGCGGTCGTCGCACGCTCGCCCTCTACTCCTTCCCCATCAATAACAGCTCGACGAATATCCCCACCGGCCGCTCCATAGCTCCGGTTCCACCCAGCCGCGGGAGAAACCGAACCGTCCTCCGACCGGTAGGTGTGACCACCTGTGACGTGTGGAGGGTGCTCGCCTACTGCTTGTACAAGTCCTTTGAGCCGTTCCGAGGAACTCCGTACCCTCTTCTTAAACAACCTCTCCGCCGACATACTGATCGGATGCCGCGTGTCCGGAACATGCAGCGAGTCCGCCCTTATCTCGCGTTGGTGCCGGCTGTTCTCATGTAAAATTTTCGTCTGGGTGTAAGCCAAATTAGTCAGTGACTCCGGCTCCTCTTGCGCTAGAGCAAATGAATTCTCAGCCCCGCTAATGTTCCCTCCCCAGCTACTCTGAGGGAGCCAGGGGCCGCCGGGGCCCTGCTGCTGAAGAAGACCTCCGCGAGGAACGGAGGCGTCCCTCGCTTGGATCGCACCCGAGATCTCGCCCAACGTAGGCTCCCTTCCCGTTGGACTGTAACCCCCTCCGGTAGGAATCGCCCTAGCCCAGCTCTCCCGCGGATGAGCTCCCTGATACGCCTGCACCGGGTTTGGCATGGGGTAGTTGATCATTGTATTGGCTGTTGTGTTAACTGAGGAATTGAGGCCTCTCCCAGGGGTATAACTCGCTCCAAAACCCCCAGGGGCATCACCTGGTCCTTCATTATCGTCTTCCAGAGGGACCAGGACTCCGCCTTGTTGAATAGCCTGGACATTCCTCACAAGGCTCCTATTCATCTGAGTCTCCTGCCCAAACCTCCGCTTCCAGCCCTCTATCTCCACCCGTAACCCTTCTGAAACCCTCTGCTCCTCCACCACCCGCCTCTCTAGCTCTATCTCCCTCTCCGCCAATCGGAGAAGTTCCGGCTTCAACTCAGTCTCCAACCTCTTAAGAACCACCTTCCTTCCCAGAAGGATAAAGCCAGTTCCTCTTAATTTGCGGCCAACCAGCTTCTGCAACTTTAAGATCCCTCTATGAAGCTGACTCTCAACCCTTCCTGTAAAGAAGATGTAAGGTTTTAGCCAAGTCCTTCGATATGCCGCGGGTTCTTGGATGGATAAAAATGGGAAACCAGGAACCGCGACTGATTGGTTCTCCTGCCTGATGAGTCTTAAGTCTTGTTCGCTTGAGATATCATTCATAACCATATTGGAGTCAGCTAGAGCGGCTGTATTAGGGGCGCTTCCGGCTAAGTTTCCGAGTATCTGACCAGCACTCCCAACAGCAAATTCCTTCAAAATCAGGCTCCTGGGGCTGTGATTAGGAGCCCGCCCCCTTATGCTTTCAACTACAGCTTCGGCGGATACTCCTTGTGGAAGCTTTAAGAGGTGGTTACTCTTAGGCTCAGGTAAATGGTGACCATAAGGCGCCTTAAACGAGTTATTGCCATCTAGGAGAGGATTGTTATTGTCGTAACCACCGATCTTAGCTAAGTGACTATCAAAAGTCAAATAACACCTCTCATCCCAAGACAATCGCTTCCTAATAGCTCCGTTTATCACACTCTTAAGCCAAAAGCACGCTGCCCTCCGCCTGGTGGTGATCGACCTCCAGAATTTGAGAAGTTTGCTCATGCGGGTTTGTCTATACCGATTCAGAAGAGCCTTTCCCATCCGTCTCGGGATAACCACACACCGATACACCCATTGCGAAAAGATATTCCCAAGGATCTTTCCTTTCTGGAAGGGTTCCTCAACAACGTCCCTGAGATGGAGTAACCGTCGTGTAACAAGATTATGCCATATCTGCAAAGCCGGACGGCACTGCATTCGCTCATAATTCGTCGTAATCATCTTCCGCAATAAATACCGCCGTCTAACAGTCACCTCCCGCCACTTCGTCAATACCCTCACCGCTTGAGCTCGCGACAGGATTCCGCGGTCCATAGCATAAAGTGTTTGAAGGTTCTTGCTCTCTAAGTGCTCCACTTCTGACTTCAAAGAGTCTCTCTGAACTGTTAATAACTCACACGCCAGAGAGAGGTAGCGGCTGGCTTTGACACAATCTCTTCTTAGGAGACCGCTTCTTAGGCTATTGGCTAGAGCTGAGCCCGATCCAGAATTTGCCTGAGCAGACGCGTTAGTCGCCCCAGGTCCACCTTGGAGAGCGTGGACTCCTGTATCAAGATCGGGTGAGCCTCGGTACAATTCCCCTAACAAAAAGAGCGCTTCGGGCCATCTCTTATGGGCTGCCGACTTCAAATAATCCACCGCCAGCGCCGTTGAAATCCGCGGGATGTTGAACCTCGGATTTTTGCTCATACTCCCGATGCCGGCTTCTCCTCTCGGCCCAGGAAGACCGGTAGCGGCATTTGGACTCCCATTAGGACCAAATTCCCCATGATTAGTGATCGCGGCTGAGACCGGTCCCAGGTACTGTTTATATCTCTTTCCGAGGAGTCCTTTTAACCCACTACCGCCTCCTAAGGCCCCTCCACCTCCGCCCCCTGTTGGAGCGAAAAACAGTCCCAGCATTGACATTACGAAAAGTCCCTCTGGGTCTGACGACTGTGATGACTTCTCCCAATATAAGAGGGATTCTCCAGGAAGATGTTGTGCAAGATCCTTCCAGGCCCCAACCTCTCCACAATTGGCTGCCTTCCTAAACAGCGACCGAGCCTTATTCAAACTCCTATCGATCATATTCTGAGGTTCCCTCACAATTCTCTGCAGTTGAACTTGCTGAAGCTGTTGCTGCCGCTCCCAATACTCCCTCCGAGCCTGGTTCTGATCCTGACCAGGAACTCTGGTCACTTTGCTCATATTCTTCCTTCCACTTGTTGGGAAGACCCTTCCGCCGTTGGAAAGCACCCCTACTGACCCCACCTCACTAGCCCCATCATTAGCGGAATTATGACCCGGCACGTCTCGGGGACTCCAAGCCCCCTGACTCTGGATTTCATCATACGGACTTTGGTAGTCTCGGCCCGCTGAATTAGCACCGAAGTTCCCCGCACCGCCCCCTCCAGCCTTCATTGCATTCCCGGCTTCTGGAGGTAACTCAAATAACCCCGCAAAACTGTCCTCAACTCCTTTGGCGTACAATGAGCCCAACTCTCTCTGGGCAACTGGTAACTCATGAGCCGCCGCCCTCTGCAAATACATTAAATACCTTTTAGCACTTGGGAGCATGCCTTCGCCGGATTTAGACATTACCGCTAAGACGTATTCCGCCCGTGGATGTCTCAACTCTGCAGCTTTCTTTAGGAAGGAAACCGCGCGTTTTTTCTCGGAAAACCCCCCATTCTTAGCTCTGAGACAATCCAGACCCTTCTGGTAATAGGATTCGGCATCCCGATCTTGTTGAGGAAGAGAGGGCATGGTTGTGGGGGTATGGGTGGGGAGGGTAATAGCCGTAGGAGGTCTTAATGAAGTCTTAAGCGGTTTTAATTCAGAAATTGCGCGGCGCTGCTGCGTTATAGACTAATAGCTACTTAGCTGGGAATTGGTTAGATGAGAATTGGAGCCAGGCGCGAAAATTATAGGTCACGCTATCAGGGGCGATCTGGGCATGATCTCGTGTCTCATGTCATTGTCTCGACCTCAAGTACTCGTGTTATTAGTGCAGGGTACGAACGCCAGGGGAGAAATTTTGGCGAACGTGAACGGTACTAAGGATGGGGAATGGGGGAAGGAGTGAACACCTCGTCAAATACCGTCCATCGCTTCGGATGAAGGCTCAGAAGGGTGGTTTCGGAGGGTTCGACCCGCTGGAAGGGTGGATTCCGCCCGTAAACCCTTGTTTTCACAAAAGAGCTGCGAAACAGGCACTGTACAATGGAAATACCCACTCACGTGGTGGAGAGGTCTTGGCCAGTCAAGTTTTGACCGGTCAAAACCCCCCCTGTGGTGGCGACAACAGTGCAGTGACAACGTCCGGCGAATGGGGGAAGTATCAGTTACTGGATGAATCAAAACTGTTAAATTTCTGGTGCAGGGAGAATCTCACAACATCTCGCCGGGGATGATGATTCAGATTGACTCTCCGCGCCCGACATCCTCAATTCTTAAAATTCGATTCAGACCTAGTAAATAGGAGGTGGACATGTGGAGCCGCATTGCCCGGTGGCTACGAACGTAAACGAGACAGTAGGCTTCTCAGTAATACTTCTCAGTTACATTGATATATATAAGTATATAAGTGGGGCTATTGGCTCAGCTTGTTTTGGATGTTTGGGTCTTGATGAGTGTTCGTCTTGTTCGTCTTCGCATGGATGTCGTGATCTGACAACATGATGAATATATTTTGTTGGGAAATTTTAATCGTATAGTACTGAACAGCCAGGGCTAGCCGTAAATTTATGTAGGTAGAGGAATCCCGTAGAATCTGCTCATCCCGAAGAATCTGCTCGGTGGATCGGCGCGCTTCCGCCGGCAAATTTGAGCCGGATCCGCGTTTAACTACACGCTGACCCGGCCAATTCCCGGCGGGTTTGGTCTCGTAAGCCCCAACAACGAGAGCCACGTTCAAACGGCGGCGTTCGTCGGTGGACCTGGTGGTGGCTCTCAAGTTCAGCTCTGGGACATTGTCTCAACGGCGCGAAGGTAAGAGTGGCGCGAGTAGAAGGTTACAAGACCAATTTACATAAGGTTCGGAGCAAGGATTGAAGTTCCAGGAGATTGAAGTTCCAGGACGCATTCGACTCTTCCGCCCTGAAATCAGCTCTCCCGTGCGCCCCTTATTAGCCATTCTCAGATTCGATTCTTGGTGTTTCCCGTTGAAAGATGTGCTGATGCGGTGATTCCTGAAAACTTCAATAACAATAGTGATAATAGTGATTAAATTAGATTTTACCAAGCTAGCGGCTAAATGGAGTTGCAGCAGGAGCGAGGAAAAGTTGGGACTCGGTGCCAATAAAATCAGCATTTTTTTTTTCCGCAATTTTCCCCCGCCCCCGCCACCTCTGCACGCTAGGAGCTAAATGGAGTTGCAGCAGGGCGCGACGAAGACACTGGGTCCTCACCGCACCTCGCCACCTCTGCTCAAATGGTTTGTTTTTATGCGTTAAAACCCCTCTACCAACCCGGGGACCCGGAAGACCCTTGTATACGCCAGGTAAGTAGTGTACACCAGCTGACAGGCAGGAGGAGGCACGTCTTCGCCAGGTCGATAGAAGGGTTATACACTTGACGCGGAAACTAGAATTAATGCTAGTAGTACCTATTACTTACATATAATACTTACACTAGAGCGTGTGGAGCTTGTGGGTTAGAGCGTGTGGAGCTTGTGGGGAGTGCTATTTGTTCTCGTTGTTCTTTCTTGGGGGGAGTGCTAATTGACACAGAGGGTGCTTCAGTGGCTGAAAATTTAACAGGGGCCCGCGCCTTTTGCGTACCCGCGCCCTTAATACGTACTATCGTCCGCGGTCTGACCAGTCACAACCCAGACCTCCGACAACACCCCGGAGCGCCTCACGTTCTGTGGACGCCCAGAGTGCGTTTTGGCTCGCGCCCGGACCGGACCGCCTACTGGTCTCGAGTCTGAGTCAGTAGAAGAGAGCGGGAATTTCTAATAGATAAATATCTTTATTGCCGGCATTAACCATTCAGTGTTGGGCACTTCACGACGGCAAGGAGCACCGCCGACCAGCACCATTTCAAATTCATAGAGATAGGGATACAAGTTACTGTAACAAGTAGCACCGTAATACTAATAGAGTAGCACCGTAATAGTTTTAGTTTTAGAAGTACAAGGAAGAGAGGTACAAGGAAGACGAAAGATGAAGACTAAGGGAGTAAGATGAAGTAAGTAGCGTAAAGCGTAAGTATTCAAGAAGGAGGAAGATATGTGAGAGCTCGTAACGCTAAGAGAGTGCACCCATCCCGTGCGCGGCCGCTAAAAAAAGACGTACAGACGCCGGGCATAGTCCTCCGGGCCTGATAATCATATAATGTACGAGGTTACGAAGTTGTCAAGGGTTGACGACAGAGGTGAAGTAAGGGTGCTCCCCGGCGTGGAGAGGGGACTCCACACCGGGGAAGCACGAAGATATATACATGTAGCCGAAGAAGAACCAAGGAAAATAGGCTAACGAGGAAAATCTGAGGGCTGCGGTGCGCAACAGGGTGGTGCGACTTGATTAAGACAAAGCCGGCGTATTTAGGCGTAAGTGGGAATAAATTAGGTGGATATTAGGAAAATTTGTTTGTTATAAAGCTTGCACTGCCATTTTAGACAGGAAAATCGGGCAGTTCTTGATAGTCCCTCTTTCTTCCTTCCCGTTATTAACGTCACTAACAGAGTCCCGGCGGTCCCGGCAAGAAGCCGTTTCCGCTCCTGCGGCCGTAACTCCCGGTGCTAGAACCGTCGGATTCTTGCTCTCGATCTTCATCAATACTCCGGCGCTCCAAGTTGTAGCTCACCCGGTGGGAATGCATACGGGGCGGACTGCCCGCCGACGAAGTAGTAGAACTCGCGGTGGAGCCAGGCGCTGTGGAGTTGGACTGTCGCCCAGCCGCCGCTGCGAGGGAGGCGAGGTGGAGCTTGGTGTAGGCCTCATGACCGCGTTCGGCACCGTCCAGACCGAAATCAGCATCTCCTTCAAACTCTCCGTAAGCAGTGGAAGAATGCGAGTACCGGGGGTCAACCGTGTGATACGCCTTCCGTGCCATAACCTGATTTAGCATGTGATGGGGCGGCTGGGAGGGGTGTTCTCGGCGTGCCACCGAGACCCTCGCTTCCGGACGCACCGGATAGTTGTTATAGAAGGCCGGAGGAACGGGAGCAGCAGCAGCCGGATGCGGAGGATGTCCCCTAGTACTGGCACCGTAGTAGTGGACGGCATCGTACGCAGCTCGATAAGCGGCGTAGCGGGCGATCTCTGTCGACTCAGCGGTCGCTCCGGGAGCAGGACAAGGAGCGGGGTTGCAGGGAGCAAACAAGTTCTCCCCAGGACCAACGAGGGCCGGGTCACGGATCGGAACGACCGGTTCCGGCATAGTCCTGGCGTTCTGTCCACGGCTCACACCGCTCTCCTTCGCATTCTGCCTAGACCGACGTTCATTCCTGATCGACTGCCTAATCAAGCGGTTGATACTCTGGTGGTCGCGGTGGTTACGAGCTGGCTGCCCGGTATTCCCGGTGTTATTCGAGATCGAATCGTTGATTTCGAGGGCCGACATATGGGGTCCAGTAGACAGAGTGCTACGCCCCGCAACTTCCTGATCACTCGAACATCCAGAAGCGAGTTCGTCCTGTTTAACCACGGTGTCTCCAGGCTGCGGAACCGGAGAGTGATGCTCCCGGCCCTGACCTCCGGAGGTCTGGCCCTTCTCCCGGACCTGAGTCGGCCCGACACCCTTTAAGTTTTCCTCACCTCCGTTGTTTGACTCAAGAACGTCGAGAATCGACCTAATTTTCCTCACGTGTTCCGCCGACAGCGCTGCTTTCTTCGCTCCCATAACCCCCCGAAGAGCAGTTTCCACGTCCCTAATATCGGCGTTGTTCGTGGAAGTGGATTTCCCACTTCCTTCGCCATCGCGGTCAGACACCAAATCCGACCTAGACTCAAGTCCCGAAGGAGACCCATGTTGAGACCCATGCTGAGATTCCTGGAGCCTAGACTCATGAACTTCAGAAAGGGCTTCAGCGCCGGCCTCTGCCTCTAGAATCTCCACCGGCACGATAGGACACTCAAGAGCCTTAATCTCTCCTCCCTGACCCTCCGCAGCAGACCCAGCAGCGCGTTTCAAAAGGCGGTCGTTCAATTCAGAAAGGAGTCCCATATCCCTCGGAATCCCAGTCAAAGGATCCACTTGAGTACCTTCTGGAAGACCGCCTGGAGCCCCAACATCCAAAATCACTCCCCTCTTCCTCTGTTGCTGGACCCAATTCGCCGAAACTTCGTGGTAATAACGGCAATACCGACCGTAGATACAGCGCCCGGAGATACCGTGGTAGAAGAGACACAACCTTTGCTGCGGGGCAGGAGAGGAGCGGAGATCTTCAACACGATGAGCGAAAGAGCAGTTCGGAGTCGTGCAACGACCGTGCTTCAAGAGGGACTTGCAGAAGGAGGTTTCTGAGGGGAGGGGAAAATAAGGCGTTGGAGGACTTTAAGGACTGTTGAAACTTGGACACAAAAAAATCGACTGTCACTCATGGACACCAAGTTAACCTAACTAGACCAATCCATTTTCATCGCATCATCTTTCACGTCAATGTCGGTGCTGCTCACTTACTCTCGAAATCCGGCATCCGTTCAATCTGGTCAACTTACTCTCGAAATCGGGCATGCGTTCAATCTGGTCCACTTACTTTCGAAATCCGGCATCCTCTCGATTTGATCCACAGAATGCGCGTACTTGCACTCTCCTCCGTACTTGCAGACCCCGAACATCTGGAATTTGCACATTTTGGTGCGCTGGTAGAGGTTGGATTTGCCCTCAGTGGCTTTCCCGCTCCCATGAGATTCCGTCGTGCCACTCGTAGCACTGGTAGACGTCGACTTAAACGAATTGTAGGAGTTCGAGTTAGGAATCCCACCGCGTTTCCCGGTGCCAATAGAGTGGGGATTTCCCGAATCACGCCCGTTGTTGTTGTTATTCTTGTTGGACATCGAGTCGCGGGGGTCCCCACTCAGAGCACTTTGGAAAACGCTCGTAACTCCTGGAATCTGATTGACAGGAGCGACTTCTCCATGCCCTCCTCCGTTACCACCCTTCCCAGCAGGTCCCGAGTGAATCCTCGGATTCCTCGCGACGTTATTGTGAGTCAGGCCGAGTTGCTCTTTGGCGACGTTTTGGGAGTTTCCGTTGGCTGTTTTCCTCAACACCACCCCCTGATCCTGACTGACGCCATGCCCATTCTGACCCTTATTCATATTTCCGCTGTTACGATCTCCTCCCCTCTTACCGCCGCCGTGCCCGCGTTCGTGTCCGCCGCCATTGTTGTGGTTGATCTGGTGGTGCTGGTTTCCGCCCATGTGACCCACTTGGTGCATCTGAACAGGAATGAGATGACCTTCACTCAACGGATGGATCTGCTGGATTTGCATTCCTGGCTGTTGGTGTTGTCCGAGAGAAACCATTTGCGCCCCCCCCATTTGAGCGTGCATGCCCTGGTGGTGAAGCCCCTGGAGCGGCATGTGTTGACCGGGACCCATATGCCCCTGATGAGACATGTACATACCCGCGTCCTGATGAAATCCCATCGGATTTCCCCCCAAAGTGGTGAAAGTAGGAGCGCCGGGCCCGTGAGTCTGTTGGACATGAAGCATCTGGTGCTGATTCAGATGCTGAGGAAGGCCACCGGGGTGCCCGGAAGGGTGCCCCTGCTGGTGTTGCGGAAGGCGGTTCATGATTTGAGAAGGTGCCAACTTGGAAAACTAATAGAAGTTACAAGTTAGAAGGAAAATTGAGTCAGTAGTAACAGTACTAGCGAGCTACCGTGTTTAGCGCGTAAGAAGGTGTACAAATTGTCAAAAACGGATCTAAGTGGATTTAGCTGGGCTCAGCTCTCACGGCCGGGTGCGGAAGCAAGAGGCGGGCTCTCGCTCGCTCTCCGACGACGCGGTTATTATTAAAGGAGGGAATTAAAGGCTAAGAAGAAGGCAGAGTAAAGGAAGGCTTAGAGTAAGAAGAAGACTTAAAGGAGGATAGAAGAAAGAGGGTATGAAGAAGGGTTAGAGGGGGCTTGAAGTTGTTACTTAGGGAGGACAATTATATTGGTATACTGCCCCTGGAAGGTTTATTTAAAACTTCGGTTAAAGTTTCTAGGGTTAAAGTTTCTAGACACGCGGGTTCTTATTGACCTTCTCGCGGGTGCTTAGTGATTTTTTTTGGATTTTTGGTTGAAATTTCCCAAAAATGTCAGTACGTCGTACGGATATCCGATATTGGTAACCGTAATATCCTAGTATTGTCACGCCTCGTAAGGGCCTAAGAGTGGCGTGGATCGGTCTCAGAGTGTCTGAAGACAGTCTGGCCAGGAAAATCGGAAGCACTAGCAAGCCAACTTGAGAAATACCAACTTAGCTTGACTTAAGAAGGGGCCAACTTGAGAAATACCAACTGCTTAGCTTGACTTAAGAAGGGGTTTTTACTTAAGTTGGGTTACTTAAGTTGGGTTCACTTAAGTTGGGTCTACTTAAGTTGGGTCTACTCAAGTTGGGTTTACTTAAGTTGGGTCTACTTAAGTTGGGTTCACTTAAGTTGATTTGGACTTGTGCTACGCCGAGAACTCCGAATCCGGATCAGCGCTCGACCACAATATAGGAGACCTGAGTGAGAGAAGGGGAGGGCGATCAGTAGTCACATTCATCGGGCGATGTTATGTCAACTCCATTTCTCGGTAGTATGAGCTCATGTTACTACAGTTGGGGACTGGACTCTAAATTCTGATGGCAGCCAGGGACCTCCTGGACCTTACGCCCGTATGAATGGGAATCTTCTCAAACTGCACAAAATTGCCGGCGAACACTTCAAAATCTCGATAAACTCGATTGCTACGGACGTAGGCATGAGATCGACTCACGTCCCAGCGCCGTCTCAGCCCCCTTACAGGGTACCTGTTTCGTTGTTGGTTAAGATTTTGACAGCCATTTAAGGCGTGTCTGAGACAAGAATATCCTTTCCGCGCCCGAAATCCCTCACCCACCACGCCTCCCGCGGTAGTAGCAAACCTCCTCGGATCCTCAACTTGAACTTCTCACCCAAGCCTCGAGGATATGTATGTTGTATACCTTACTTCCTCTTGACTTAAACCTGCTCAAATCCTCTAGACACCGATTTCGACCGCTGGAAGCGACGAAACGGGTCTAAGTTCACTATAAATCGCCGGCCAAAACCAGGTTCTGACCGTTTCAATCAATCAGTCAACACGAGGAAAAGGAATGGTAAACTGTTTTTTTCTTCATCAGAACCCTCAAAACCTCCACTTAATACACCTCCCCGCCGCGATTTCCAGAATAAATCTCGTCTGACTAAAGCTTTATTCTCTAATGCGTCTCCCTAACGCCCAATACTGCCCTTCTGGACTCCGTCTCCTTAGAGTCTCCTTAGGCTCACGCCCCCGCGTTCTTTTCCTGAAACCTGGCCCCTACGCGTTGGGTGAATGCCATAGACTTAGGCTCACGCCCCCGCGTTCTTTTCTTGGAATCGAGCGCCGACTCGTTGGGTGAAGGCCATATATTTTTGGACGCACCTGGTTACACATTCATTTTCCTTATCCGAGAGGCTTTTCTCCCTAAAATCCCGCACACACTCCCCGAAACACCGCTCCACAAGGGTGTTGTAGGTGTTCATGCTCTCCTGGACTTGCATGTCGTTCATATGTTGAAGGACAGCGTTTTTCTCATGAGGAGAGAGTTGATTGATGAGTTGGGGATCCATCTTGAAGCGGTTACAGTACTAGCTATCTAGTAACTATTTTACCTAGACTCTAGTGAAGTATTTCAAGGTACTTACAATAGTAAAGACCTGTGTGGGGGAAGGCGGTGAGGTTTGCGAGTAGGTGGGGTACGGGTACCACAGGAGGATTCGAGGGGAATATGACGAGAGGTACGTATGATCGCGGGGCCCACTAAACAGGGGGGTCTGGTTGCTCGAAACAGGACAGTCGCGGGCCATAGCGGCTTGAAAGTATGATCGCGAATAAACGTATGAACGCGGGTGGAATCGAAAATTGAGGGAGAGGAGGCTCTATGAACGCGAAACAAGGCAGGGGCCCGGTACAGAAACGTTGAAGAAAAACACGCTCATTCGAGAAAAAGATCGTCTTAGCGGGGCCGCTTCGGGCCGCTTTTAGTGGTTTTTCTCCTTTTTTCTGAGCTTTTCAACAGTTTCCAATGTGATGTAGACGGCGTAGTGCCTTGATTAACTCGAATACGTGTTATCGTAGCCCTAATACCACTAACAAAACAGATTTAATTTCGGGTAGTACCTTACGAGTACCTTTGGTAAATGGAGTTAGTTAGACTAGCTTAGCGCTAGTAACCGATGCCGCCAAGCCTGGTTTCGACATGTTTCGACAGTGGCTTGCGGCTGAATTTTCTGGATTAAAGATGTATGGATTTTCTGGATTAAAGATGCGTAGCGGATATCGCCTTTGGAAGGTCCGATATCGCCCTGAATTCCCAAAACTTAAATGTAAAATAGATGGTTAAGCCACATCATGTGGCATATTATGAGAGAATGAATATAATTTGTGGTTTGTCGGTCTCAGTCCGGTAGACCCGAGCCGTTCTCTATGGTAACTGCGGCCTAGAAAAGCGCCGCTCTTACTTAGTCTTAGTTATTACTTGGTAGCGGCCTAAACGCGCACCGCCCTAATACTTGGTAGAAGATCATCTGATTTTTGAAGTTGTACGGCCTGTAATAGCGCCGTTTCTAAGGATTCGGCCTGGAATAGCGCCGTCCTAATACTCGAAGTGTTAATACTGGCTGTCAAGATTCGGCCTGGAGTAGCGCCGTCTCTACCGAGGCCTGAAGTAGCGTACTGGCTGTCAAGATTCGGCCTGGAGTAGCGCCGTTTCTACGGAGGCCTGGAATAGCGCCGTCCTAATAGTCGAATTTGTAGTTAAGCAAGTCAAAATAGTCGAATTTGTAGTAATAAGCAAGCAAGCAAGCTCGAATACCGGGCAATATACCTGGTCTCGTGTTCCTATATGATTGATTGTTCGAACGTCTCTCATGTCTATCATGCAAAGAATGATATCACGTCGCCGTATGAGACAAGGTGTCCCACGAGCGTGAGGTGGCTGGGGGCTGTACGACGTACAACAGTACGCATACCCCCTTTTTCCGAGTTGGTAATGGTTAAATGTCAGCTATGTAGTTGATAAATCTAAATCGTAACCGTAAATACTAAAAAACGCTATTTTCTGAAGTAAAATATCCCTGCCCTCGCCTAGTAATTCCCCCTAATTCCCTCCTCGGAGTCTCATGCTCCTTCCTCAGCATCACTTTTATCACTTGTCCCGCCCCCAGTAAACCGGTTTCCACTACCGGTGTGGACTCATACGTTGAGCCCCAATATCGCCTCATATGTTGAGCCTCAATGTCGCCTCCTTCGGCGCAACTATGTACTCAAATCCCCCCCCAACACGTCTCACCTTGGTTTCCAGGTTCATCTGTTCCAGAAGTTGTTGGTGCTTTTGGAGGAGTTTCGAGTGCTGTTCTCGAAGCATTGTGTATTTCTGCGACCGTCCGGGAGACGCATCCACCACCCTCCCGGGCGTGGAAAAGTTCCCAGAACCAAACACTCCCTGGCGGACATCCCCCACTCGATTGGACTTCGACGGAGAAGTCGTGGGGTCCCACTCTCTACGGTTGTTAAGAGGAGAGGCAGACGGCCTCCTCTTGACCTTTTTCCCGGGTGAGATCGACCCGGAAGCTGGGCGGATGTTACTCAGGAGGGCCGGCATTGCCATTGGACTGGTTGCTCTTTGAGCTGGGCTAACGCTCCGGGATTTCGAGTTTTTCTTCCTACCCTTAGGAGATCCAGCTGTCTTGGCGTAGCACCGTTGGAGGGCATCTAACAGGGAGGTATTGATTGATTCCAAATCGCCCTGTTTTCCATTGAGATCCTCGTTTTTGCCCTGAACTAACTGAAGGTAGCGTTGAATCTTAGGATGCAAATCTCCACTCAAGAATTGCAAATCCTGGGTCAAAGACGCGAGTTCCTGATCTTCGTTGCGGAAGGACATTCCCACGATATTACCCCCATAACCTTGGTCGTCCCATTGGTTGTATTGTTGCTGGTTCCCCTGCTGGCTCTGGTTTTGATATGCCACCTCATTTGCCTCCAACAGCAGCCTAGTTTCCTCCTGAAGAATCGATAGTTCTTCGGAGATTTTATCTGCTGCACCGCCTACTATGGAGCCATTTTCTCTTATTTCATACCCCTGACCAGGCAGTGCTGTAGCCACCCACGACATACTATTCGTACCCTTGACGGGGACCCATTTCCCTTCGGATTGGCTCGCGTTCAGCTCAGCGATTTTGTTAATGGTGGTGAGGGCGTCGGAGTAGCCTCCGGTTTGGCTCCCACTTTGGGTAGTTTGGCTCTCCTCAACCGCGGGGGCGGCCGGTCGCATAGGCGAGCTGCCCTTCAGCGGCAGAGGCCTAGGAGCTTGCGGCGACTGAGCCTGGTTCTGCGCGTAAAACAGAGCTCCGCCGCGGTTCTGGGAGTCGCCGGAGCGAGCACGTGTTCCACCCGTTTCACCCTTCATAGAGCCTTGTCCAGGAGATCTCCCCCGAGAAATGGGTGTCCCGTCCCTGGTTACGTTGACATTCAACGTTTTCGGACTCTGGATACCAGTGCCGGTAGATCTCACCGGAGACGGAGTCATCCCCTTACTCCTTCCGCCTTTTCCCTGGCCCTTACCGCCTTCCGAATTTCCTTGGCCCTTATTAGCCCCATCCGGACCATTATAATTTCCATCGCCCGAGCGTTCCTGCTGGCCTTGTTTGACCCAACTGGAGTATTCTACGACGAATTGAGCGTCTTTTTGGCCATCCGCTCGGGTCTGAACCCGGTAATCGACGACCCGAGGCGACCCATCCGATGGTATCTCTGGTATCTCCCCCAAACTGCCCACCTTTATGAGGGCCTCCCTTAGAGAAGAGTCTTCTAGGGGCGACATCTTCCTCCCACCACCTCGGGGACTCCTACTTCCAGACCCGGAACGCCCGCCGTTCGCCGGGGAATTCGGGTTAGAGTTGAGCTGCTTATTGGTAACCGAGCTGGCCACTCCTAGATTTCTTTTTGGGGAAAGGAGGCCGGTGATCCTCACCGGCGTCTGTATCCCAAACGGAGTCCCCAGGCTGCTAATCCCAGTAGCGAAATTCATCGACCCACTCAGGTTAGGTGACCCGACCTGTAGTAACGGCTGAAACCCCGGCAAATTCGGGTTTCTCTGCACGCCATCGTAGAGCTGGAGATTTGCCTGAGCCCGTCTGTTTTGCTGGTTCTGGGAGGCCTCCTCGCCCTTCGGGGGACTCCTCCCCCTCCTAAATGCGTCAGCTCTTAACGCCTCAAGCAATTCAACTCTCGCTTGCTTTCCGTCTTCTATAGCCGCTTGTTCGAAGGCTTCCTTCCTAACCCATACTTCATCCCGCCCCTGACTCGCATAATCTCCCGGGCCGTTTTTGAACGGTGGCCTGTTAAGGTCTTGCTTAGGTTCGGCGGGTTGCGGCGAACCCCTTCCGGAACCAGGCGACCCACCCCTAGAACTTGAGCTTTTCAACTTAGGACTCATCTTTGGACTGCCTATCATCGGACTGCCCAGGATTGCTGCAGTGGCGATGGTCTGTTCGGCGGCGGCAAGTTGCTCACGTTTTTCCTTCAGGGCTGATTTCCTTCGCTCAAGATCGTCCAATCTACGGGCAATCTCTGGATCCAACGGCCCCCCACCCGCCGCCCCAGACCCCATCCCACTCATAACCCCGCTACCCATGCGGGAACCGGGACCCATTTGGCCCATCCCCGACATCTGGCTGCCTGCCCCTTGGGACCACACTCCACTAGGCCCCTGCGACGGTACTCCTTTTGTAAATCCAGCGGCCATCGACCCTCCGGCACTCCCTGAGCTCCTAGATCCCGGACCTCCGGAGCCCTGACTAAGTCCGCCGCCATACCTCAAATCCATCCCTCCGCGCTGCGAGGAGGCTCCCGAGCCTCGGCCGGACCCAGACTGGATCCCAGATCGACTCTGCTTCTGCTCGTCGTCCACCTCCCAAGCAGCTCTTAGATTGGACTGAAAGTTAGCCTCTTTTTGGGCAATTAACTCTTTTTGTAGGTCTCTTTCTTTTAACATAGCCTTTTGCTCTTCTTGGTCCTTCCTCCTTTCCTCCATCAATTCCCCCTCGTAATCCTGTTCTTTCATGGCCATTAGTTGGTCCCTCTCCGCGCTTTCCCGCATAAACCCCGCCTTCATCCGCCCCTGATTCGCCTCCGACTCACTTAAAAGCCCCTGTTGAATGCTTAATTCATGTATCCTGTCCTGTTCCACCCCCCGCAATTCGTCCGCATACATCGATGCGGAAGCTTGCATGCGTTTTTCAGCGTTTTTGGCCTCCTGTGTGAGCTCTTGGACTTCCAAGCTCTCTTTGAGCTGCAGCTCAGCTAGACTTTCCTCAGCCTCAGCCGCCTCCCTCTCGTACTTCAACAACTTTTTCCTTAAATCTTCTAATTCAGCTTTCATCTTCTCGTTCGCCTCCATCAAAATCTCGTTATTCTGAGAAAACTCCTCCAATTTCCCCTTACTGCTCCTATTTTCTTCCTCCGTCTGAATTTTTCGGCGCATTTCCTCATCTATAGCCTGTCTCACGGTGTTGGGTTCACTATCCGTTAGCTCATACCCTCTCAACCGCCCCAACTCTGCCACTACGTACTCCATGGAATCCAGCATATCCAGTTTTGCTGAAATAGCCTCATCCGCCCTCTTTTCAGCCTCCCGCATCGTCACCAACCAAGCCTTCATACCTTTTTTCTCAGAAGTTTCCTCACTATTCCTTCTAGACCCCAACCCTCCGCTGAGCGAAATCCCCTGCTCCTTGGCAGTTTTTTCGAGCTCCGAATTTCGGTCGACGCAGGCTGCCAGGTTTTCTTCCGCCCTCGCCAGTTGATCATACAACCCCGAGTTTTCTTCCTCAAGCTTAGCTATCGTCTCCTCCTTCGTGCTGGCTTCCCGGTGATGGTGAGCCACCTTTTTTTCTAAATCCTTTAATGCTCGATCGTGCTCCTTTTTAGCACTTTCTAGGCTTACTTCCTGGTTAGAATCGTAATTCCTCAATTTCTCTAACTCCTCCTTCAACCCCTTACTCGAGTGATTCGATTTTTCGAGTTTATCTAAAAGCCTTTGATACTCAATCTCGCATTCCTCCCTAACCTCTAAACGGGCTTCAATAACCTTCCGCTCCCCATCCGATTCCACTTCTACCATAATTTCCTTCATATGCCGGGCTTTATGTTCTGAGTCGGCTACTTTGTCTTTAAGTTTCGCTATTTCCGTCTTAAGATCTTGAGTCATATTCATCTCTTTTTTACCCATTTCGCTGATTTTTTCATTCCTTCCTGTTAACACCGTCGACAAACGCTGGATTTCCGCCTCATACCTACTCAATTCCCCGTTAACAGTACGACTCTCCTGACTCCACCTCCCAAAACCGGCTTCCAAACGAGAGAACATGTCCCGACTCATTGTGACGGAGCGGTCGTTTTCTTCTGTTAGGAGGAATCGCTCCTTTTCTAGAGTGATTAGTTTTTCTTGGAACTGCCGTACCTTACTCTCGTAGAATCCGCTTACTTCTTCTACTGACCGAGAGAGGAGTAGGCCTTGGGCTTCTGGGGTCATCTCCAAAAGAAGTCCTTGGGAAGCCATTGACTTTACGTGGGATTCCGCCCGAGTCCGGGCCTCCGCACTAGCCGATTTATAAAAGCCAAGTCTATCGTCGCTCAGCATTTGACTTAATCCATCGCTGCTACTGGAGTTCCGATTTCCGCGGATTATTTGGTCGTACTGCCAATTCCGGAGGTATTCGAGGTCCTGGTAGGAGGGGCCTTTGAAATGAACTTTGGTGTTAAACACACTAACAACTTGTGCGCCGCCTCCTACAGTACCAGGAAGGTTACTTATAGAGGGGAACTGCCATGGCTGCGTCCCAGAACCGACGAAGCCTTGCGCCGGCGTGTTGTTAGAAATAGTGGCGAAACCGCTGTCCATGGGGGAACCCATCGGACTACTACTGCCGATTTTCAACGACATCGGAGACGCAGAGAACTGGAATTTCATATTCTGGCCGGCTTGAACGCCTGTAGCAAGTGGGCTGGAGAGTTGCAGACCGCCAGGCATGCCCCCTCCCAACCGCGTATTCATGCCTCCTAATCCCTTCAGACCGGGAAGGAGACTCCGAGCACCGAACGCACCCGGTCCCGCCTCAACTGGCCCAACAAAATTAGACACCGCAAGCTCCCGAATCCTTTGCTTCTTGTCTTCCATTTCCCGCTTCTGTTCTTCTAGAGCAAGTTTAGCTGCTTCCTTCGTTTTACGGTCGTAAGCAGCGACCTTAGACGCCTCTTCCTCGATATTCTTCCTCAAATAACAGTCTAGGAGTGAAGTGAGCTGTTCTGACCTCTTAACCTGCCGCTTAAAGTAGCTAGCCGCAGTCTCAAGCTGTCTCTGTCCATTCACAATGCGCTGATCGGGCACAACTGAAGCGTCCTCATATGGAAAATCCGGTTTCCTCCCCAAACGTTTAGCAGCGTTTTTCTGATTAACTTCTTCTGCTGCAGGTCCGCCCAGCCCTACTTGTCTTACTCCCTGTACAATACCTAGACCGGGTAATTCCTGGGCTGTAACCGTATTTGGATCAATTATTACGCCCATAGCCCTAGCTACTGACGGCCGTCTCCGCTCATTCCCACTCGGACTAACAGTTTCATCGACTACCCCTGAGTTAATTTGGGAACGAACTAGCTCCTCTACTTTGAGGGTCTGAGAAGACCGCCCTAAAGGAATAGAAAGCCTCCTACCAGCATAATCCGGCCCCGCAGATGGAGAAGTGGAGTTCCTCCGGCCTCCTACGGGGACTTCATCGAGAGTCCCGGCTAATGCTTGGTCGATTAGACCGCCGTCTTCGCCGGGGGAACCACCCAACTGGTTGTCCAAAACCCTGTTCAAAGCGCTCCTAGCATTGCCATAAGCACCCATTTCGGGGTTAAGAGCCGTGCTTGAAGCTTCTGTAGACAATACCTGCTGCCCCACCGTCGCCGTCGCCTTAACGGAGTTCTCAACCGGATTTCCCATCATTTCCTCAAATATCAGCGAGTTTCGGCCCTTCTTCTTAGGCGGATTCAGACCAGCGGTGGCTTGAGTGTAGGCCTGATCCATGACAGGGTCTGAGTCCTCAGAATAACCAGCTACTGCTCCCGAAGCCACCGGCGATAACATCATAAAATTCTTAACCACACTGCCCTCACTGGCATTTTGGGCGCCGAAGGTCTCTTGTTCGTCCTGGTCCTGACCACTCGGACTCCCGCGACTCCGGTCTGCAGAGCTCAGGGCCTGCGACACCTGCTCCTGGACTCTCTGATCGACATAAGCTAGCATAGAGGCTGCGGCGGATTCGGTTCCTCTACCCGCGGAATCCTCACTCAACTGACTCTTAGGAAGCTCCGCTCCCCCGGGCGAAAGAGCGCCATCCGCACCTTCCACTCCCGTACCGCGGTCAGACGCCGACATAAGCGAAGGCGAGAGTTGAGCTCCGGCGGAATAAACAGAGGGACTGGCGTCACCACCGTCCAGATCGTAGCCTGAAGCGACATTGTCATTCGAACCGATTCCACCTGCAGACGATACCCGTCCCGAGGGACTCTTGCTCGTGCTGGGTCGGAGTTTTTTCTTCCCCGCGGCGACGAATTTCGTTGCAGCAAGTATCTTTGTTCCCGCCGATTTGAGCTTTTTAGCCGGGCTCGTCGGGCTCTTTGCGATTCCCACTTTTTGTGCGAGCGACAGCGATTGGGACCCAGTCCCAGTCAATGTCCCCCTACTTCCCGACTTCAAGAGAGCTGCAGGCTGTTTAGAAACTACGACTTTCTTCGCAACTGATGAGGTACTAGCGCCGTGAACAGAGCCTTGACCGGTTGATTTAACGCTGAAAGCCGAATTCTTCCGGGATGATGACCCATACGCATGCGGTAACGATGATCGAGCACCTTGTGGCGACTGAGAACCCGCTCCTCCTCGTTTCACACTCGAAGCCTTCTCGACCAGCTTAGGGGCCTTGAGGTTTAGACTTGCGACGGTGAATTTGGCGACCATGCCCTCCAGATTGCTTGCTGGACCTCCAGGGGTGCGGGGAACCGGTACCCCAGTAACCACCCCCGTTCCCTTACTCCCTGAACTCTTGGGCCTGCCAAGAGGTCCTTTCGATCCCGACGCGGGGGAATCCTCTGGGTAATGGAGGTTAACAATGGAACCAAGCATAGGATCATTTTGGCTCCGAGTCTCATCATCCAAGAGAATAGCACAGTCATATGTCCCTAGGATTCCGTCCTCATGAGGATCGTTTACGGTGGAGTTCTCGGCATCCCGGGCAGTAGATTCACTCTCCATCACTGTACTAGGCGGATCACAGAAGAAACTGAAGGGTCCCACGCCCGGTTGACCCCCGTTCGCATCGCCACCGACTGAGTCCTCTGGAATTTGAACCGTATCCCCAAGGGTATTCTGCAAGTTAGTCGTCGCTGATGCTGAACTAGAGCCGTCTAAAGTGGCTACCTGTCCATCTAAAGCGACGGAGGAGATTTTCTTCTTTACTTTTTGAGAAGCGATACGGGACACCACGCGCCTGTTAGGGGACAACGACCCCGACGAACCGCCGAGACTCCTAACAGAAGTCTGGCCCTCAATGTTGGCATCGCCCTCGGCCTCGCCCGGAGCCGCATTAGCTGCGGAGGCACGGATATTCGCCTCCGAGGCAGCGCGGATCGGGTCCACCGCAGCATCCACGCCGTCACCCTCCTGGACTTCACCTTCGAGGAAGCCGCCATCCACGGCATAAAACGCCGCGTCCAACTTCTTCAACCTCTCATCTCCAGGAGCTAATTCGGTGACGTCCACAATACGTAACTCAGGTCTAGCATAAGCTCCACCTTCAAGTTCGCTGTCTTCAAGCGACTTATCAACCGTCCCGGAGGCGTTTTCAAACCCTCCCGCCGGCGATTGACCGTAAGCCAATCCCAAACCAAAGTCCTTCTCATCCTCGATTTCCTCATCCTCCACTGCTGCAATAGTTTCTTGCTGGATTTCCAGCGGTAAACCGTCTTCTCCCATAACCGACGACAGAACGGACTGAATAGACTGAACCGATTCCCGCTTCCCCCCAGGCATAACGATCACAGGCACCTCCGGTACCTCCCGTACTGGGGTTTGAGCACCCTCCTGGACCTCCTCCGACGTGTATTCCTTGACAATCTGAGTTACAGCACTAGAGGCCTTTTGAACGGGGTCACTTACTGTTGTAGATCCCCTCTTAACCGGGTTCTTATCTGCATCCAAATCCAGCAGCACCATGTTTTCTGGTACAAGGTCTCCAGAGGATGTCTGAGATTGCATCTCCCCATACTGAAGACTACTGTTGGAGCCCTTTGACCCGGCCTTTGAAGAACCCACCCTAGACGCGTTCGAACTCTTAGCAGTAATAGGAGCAGGAACCGGACCGGGAGGTAGGGCCCGAGGACCGGAGGAGCTTCTGCGGCCGGTAGACGAGGTTTTGGCGCTAGCCGGAACCGGTGCCGGCGGCAATGGAGACCGGGATCCGGTCCTTGAGCCCGACCGAGACCTCGCCCCAGGAAGTACTGAAACCGTAGAGGTGGGGCCAACAGAATTCTTGGCCTTCCTCGGCATAGTGACGCGGTCTGCGCTGATGCGATCCGTACTGCCGGACCTCTTGGCGCCGTCCTTCCTCTGTTGAACTGGAACTTCCACGGCAGGTTTGCCCTCGCTGCTCATCCTCTCAATGGAAGATCCAAGGTTCTGCTGCTCGTGGAACATCAAAATCGCCCCCGTAGAAGCCTGGTTTCCTTCCCCAAGCGACTGCCTGGTGCCCCGCGAATCCTCTGTCCTAAGAGTTGCAGATGGAGAAGGGGCATTTTGGGCCCCTCCTCCGAGGGAGCTAGAGCCGCCGAGGACAATGCTGACTCCGGTGGGTACAGCGGGCGACGGTCCTCTTAGACCACCGCTCTGGGCTGCCTTCGGTGACGGAACCGGACCTGCCTCGCTTTCCTGGCTGGATCGCATGACTTCTTCGATGGAGATGATGTTTTCCGATAATAGTTCGGAGATATCGCTGGCAAGCGCTCTCGACCCCCTCTCCGCCGCAAGAACTGCGGGATCACCCGAAGCCCCGCCCTTTCCGGCCGACATCAAGCGCTGGGACACCCTGGTCTGGACCTCACTAGCAGTGTTTAAAACGTCAGTGAGAGACCTGCGCACGGCGGTATCAGCAAGGAGTTGGTTCTCATCTGGACGATCTCCGCTTTGGGCAGATTCTCGTACGGTCCTACAATACTTCAAAGCATGAGTTAGAGTAACGAGTTTTTTCTTGAGAGTGGAGCCGGAGGCAGAAGAATCCACTCCATCTTCGCCCGCTTGATAGATGAGGTCGTCAATCCTGTTTGCTAAAGAGTCTAGTTCCCCATTGGTTCCGAACTCCTGCAGAGCTCCGCTGTTCTCGGTCCTCAATCCGATGGCTCTCCGCGCCCCCCCGACAATTCTTCTATTACCCCCCCTGGGAGAGGGGGACGCATCCTTGACAGCTGTTTCGGCCGCCGCAGTTGCTGCCGCAATGGCCGCGGCTGTGCTTTCTTCCTGCATAATCGAAATCTGGCTTCGGAGGGTTGAGAGCTCCCCATTGACGTACCCCAGCAGTACACCCGCTGGATCTTGGTCTTCATCTAAGGCGGCATCTAGCTCTGATTCCAGCCCCAGCTTGCTATTGCTATTTGTAAGGCTTCGCAGCTGCTGAGCAAACTGCTTTTGCTGATCTTCTAACTTGCTAGAAAGGAGGTTGAGGGCGGTGTTTGTATCACCACCGGCCTCTCCTTGAGAATTAGAAGCCCCGTCTTGCATAGTCATAGTAGAAGAAAATCCGGCTTGTAAAGCTGCAACCTTCGCAGCTGACGAATTCACCACCTCTACTTGGACCTGAAGGTTTTTCTCGTCGGTTTCATCGACTCTAGTAAGATGATCCAGCTCTTCCGGCGAAAGTTCCAGCGTCGGAAGTGTCCCAAACACCGTCTGCGACCCCGCCAACCCCTTCTCATCAACATAAACCCTCAAACGCCTCTTAGTACCACCCTTGCACTTATCATCGCTGACACGGTCCTTCAAGTAGCGGAGTTTCCGTTTAAGCTCCTGTTCTACTCCTCTGCCAGTTTCTTCTACGGCCGAGTATACCCGTGTAAACTTATCAAGGAGGCCCACGACGTTTTCATAGTTCCTGCGCCCACGCTCCTCCCGTTCTAGGTAATGCCTTCTTAACCGATTCTCCAGCTCAGCGAACGATTCTTCGTTCTCCCCAATTATCCTCGAGATATGGGCTTTCCAAAGGAGTCTTTCATCTAAGACTGCATGTAGAGTTTGACTCTTGCGTTCTTCGATGTCCTTTAAGAGTTTATTGAGTTTAGAACGCATGAGCTCTTCAATATGGCGCTTTTCTTCCTTGAATTGGGTCTTTAACACGTGTTCTAGCTCCTCCACAGCATGCAGGGCGTCATGATCCTTAATGTTACGGGTGGTCTTAATCGGAATAGGACTCCCCCGAGGGCTAAACCCACCATCATCAGCGGCAGCTGGTACCCCAAAAGACATCCCAGCATAATCAATTTTGAGATTCCCCAAACTAGATAGTACCTGTAAACGGTCTCCAAACGCCCTCGCTACGTCCCCAACCTGATTTGCTAAAGGGTCGTAGCGTTGAGCGGATTTCTGTGCCATTCTATCGCTCTTAGCTTCCGCGCTCTCCAGAGTTTCGTTGATTCGCTGGAGGCGTTGTCTCCTAGCTTGGTTCTCTACTTGAAGAGTCTCATGCCCCGCCTTCGCATCATTATAACTCCCGAGAGACCCCCTCCTACCCCCAGTGATCTGTCCCGCACTCACAACCGGATCGACATCACCACTATCGGGACCAAAATCGACATCCAGGAGCCTTCTGCCCGTGGATCCCGCTCTTTGGCGAAGAGTCTCCTTCGTTTTCGGGTCTAAACCGAGGGAAGATTCGATGATTTTGTTGGATTCTTCGCTGCCCCGCATAGCCCTAAGATGTTGCTTGAGTTTGATCTTGTCATCATGCGGGTTCAACCACTGTGCACACTGGTTCTCATCGTCTTCGTCCTCATCCCCCTCTAATTCGTCATCTAGTTCTAAGAACCGGTCTTCGCCGCTCATCCCGGTTGTATTCATCAAAGAGACATGCCCCCTAATAGCCTTAAGACTCTCGAGCATCCTATCTATATGCGGATGAGTAGAAGGACTCATGGGGGTCTGACGGAAGAGTTCCTGCAATTGCTCAGGACTCAAATCATGGAGAGAAAGTGGGTGGTAACCGCCGTCGGTCTGGGCAGTAGTAGCACCAGCACCGAACCCTGAGCCCGCGACAAAACTTGAGCCTGGGAGACTCAGACCGGCAGATTGCGATTGTTGCTGCGGATACTGTTGCTGGAATTGTTGCTGCGGCTGTTGGAATTGCTGCACCGGTGGTTGCTGAAATTGTTGCGGTTGAACTTGCTGCTGTTGCGGAGCTTGTTGGATCTGCTGCACCGGCTGTTGTGGTTGCTGAACCTGTTGCGGTTGCGGAACCTGTTGCATTTGCTGAACCTGCGGTTGCGGAACCTGCTGCTGCTGTTGAACCTGCGGTTGCTGTTGAGCCTGGGCCTGAGCCTGATCACCGACCTGAGCTCCGCCAGTGGCAGCGGTTCCCTGAGGGGAAGAGGCTGGGACGCTCTGATAGGAGGCGGCCTGCCCCGAGGGCGGAGCTTGCGCCGCGGACACCGGAATGCTCGGGGGAGAAGCCACACTGTTCCTCATGATCTGCATCGGGGCTGCGACTGTACTACGGGTTGCGGCTTGGAACTGAGACTCGGTGACACCGAGAGGAGACTCCTCCACCGGCGGAATCATCTGGGTCGGAGCGCTCGGGCGAATAAGCGCTCCACCTGCTGGAATAAGGGCTCCGCCCGGTCCCACGAAAGGAAGGGTCGGAGCGTTATCTGAGTCCCCCAATTGGGCGGCTTTTTCCCTCATCAGCGACTTTTCTCCCTCATGTCTGATGATTAACTCCTTCTCTCTTTTACTCGTCTCCGAGATCGTCTGGTGCGCCTTCTCCAACTGCTCATGTAAAATTGCAAGCTCTTGTTCCATTTCGGCTTTTTCGGCTTTATGCCCCTCTGTTAACCGCGTTAAGTGCTCCGCATGCTTCTCCTTCTGCCGAGTCATCCGCGAATCCATTCTTTTTTCAGAAGCCGCCGCGAGCTGCGGGTTGACCGGGGGGGCATCAGCCTTCCCGGGGGGACGACTCTCATCTATTGAACCCAATTGAAAGACCAATTGAGAGGGGTTGTTCATATTGGGAGAACCCATCATCTGAGACGACATTCCCATCATCTGAGAGGACATTGCTTGGGACATCGATTGAGACATCATTCCCATGGGTTGAGACTGCATTCCACCCATTGGTTGGGACTGCAGTCCGAGTTGGTCATTGCGGTCGCGTAAAGACATATCAGCAGCATCCCCTTGCATCCTTCGCCTATCCATTTGCCTTGATTGACCCGACTCTCTTGCATCCTCCCCCCGCTGCAACGTCCTAGAATCCAGCATCATTTGCTGGTCAGAATTGCGAATATTCGCTTCTGACCGTTGATTTGCTATCCTCCCCGCAGTCTCGCCCCTTTCATTGGCCCTCCTACTATCGGCATCCTGGTTTCTATTTGCCCTGCCCTCTTCCTGGTCCTGACTTCTATCCGCTCGGGCATTGCGTTCCAGTAAAGATTGTTGGCTGCGTTGCGACCGTTCCTGCAGTTTTCTCTCCTCCCTCGAGGCCTGGCTATCCTCCACCATGTCCTGACCCCTGTCAGCATCCTCTTGCGCTCGGTTTGCCCTCTGAGTCCGCATCTCCATCTTCCTATCCTCCCTTCCTCTCTCCGCTAGACCCTTATTATTGCTGCGGGCTTGTTCAGCTTCCATAGTAAGTTCTTCGCGTTTGTCCATGTCGTTCCTCTGACGGTCCACCCTCAAATTCTCTTCCCTTTCCGCCTTATCCCCTTTCTCTCTTAGTTTAGCCTCTTCCCTATCGTTGTTTTGAGCTCGATTTTCATCCGCTCTATCCATTTTCGACCGCTCAGACGACTCCAGTCTATTGGCCTTATTCACCCTGTCGACTTCGAGGCGGTCCAATTTCGCCCGCTCCTCCTCCTCAGCTCGGTCTGCTTGCTCTTCTGCCTCTAAAACAGCCCTATTACTCCTCTCCGCACGTTCTCGCTGCTCCCGATTGAGTTTGTCCCTTCTCTTTGCTTCCCTTCTATCACTTTCAGCCTCTTCTTGTTCTTCGTCTTTTTCAGCTTTCGCCAGTTGATCCTGAGCTTCTCTGTTGGCCTTCTCCCCCCTCGCCCTCGCCTGTTGATTCGCCTTCTCCCTCATGTTTTGTTCGGCCCTATCCTCCGCTCCTTGCCGTGCTTCCTCTTCGCGGTCGGCCTCCATTTCCGCCTGTTCAAAAGCGCGATCGGCTTTCTCTTCTCTCTCCCTTTCTAAACGGTTTGAACGATCTCTTCTATTGGTTTCCTCTCTTAAGAGTTTTTGTTCCCTTTCGGATTCGAATTTATCGGCGTCGTGAAGCTGCTCCAATTCCTCTCGGCCGGCTTGCTCTTCCCGTACAACCTGTGCGCGCATGTTGCGGGCCCTGCGTTCAGCCCCCTCCCTAGCCAATCTCTCTTCCAAAATATCCTCCTGCCTATCTTCCTCATGTCTCCTCTCCTCCTCCTCTTGAACGGTTCTGTCCCTACGAGCCGCTTCTTTCCGCCTCATTCGTTCTCGCGCATCACTCTCTTCTCGAGTCTGTTTCTCACTTCTCTCAAGCTCCTCCCGATCCCTTAGCGCCCTACTCTCCGCTCCCTCCCGCCCCAATCGTGCGTCCCGTTCCTTCTCTCGTCTGGCTAATCTCTCAAGCCTCGCCCGTTCTTCTATCTCTTCCTCCGCTTCACGGGCTTCTTCGGTGCGAGACAGTTCTGCTTCCCGCTCTAGCTCTTCCCTCTCCAATTTCGCCTCCCTCTCACGTTCCATACGCAACATCCTACTCCTCCTATCCGCTTCTACTCTCATGAGTTTTGTCGACTGTTCGATTTCATCCCGAGCAAGTTGTTCTTCGCTATCTTCCTGTTCTCTTCTCAATCGATCCAATTCCTGCTTCTGCTCCCTCTGAAGTCTCTCTTGCCTCTCTTTAAACCGTCTTTCCTCTCTCGCCTCATTCTCCTCTTCCTCTTTCTCCCTTCTTTCTTTATCTGCTTTCACCCTAATAGCCTCTTTTTCCAAATTCAACGTTTTCCGCTTGATAGCCTTGTCTTTCTCTATTTCCCTCTGTTCGATGGCTTCCCACTCGATTCTATCAATACGGTCCCTCTCCGCTCTCTCCCGAGCCTCCTCCTTAGCCCTCACCTCCTCCTCCCTCTCAGGTCTATTTGCCGCCAAAGCCCGGTTCTCCTCATACAATGCGCTACATCGGTCTTGAATTAGATGGAGTTTTTCGTGATAATAATCCTCCACGACGTGGAGTTTATGCTCATACATATAAGAGATGTCCTCGAGATTTCCTCTTAACCGCTCCACCTCGTATTGCTTCTCCAATAATTCCGCCGCCAACGGTATAGATTGGTAGGCGTCCCGGGAAGCAGCCCCCCCGACTCCTCCACCAGTTCCTGCTCCACCAGTCCCTGCCCCTAGCCTCAATCTATTATCCGTTTCCTGTATGCGTTTGAGGATTTTGGAGAGCCTGTGGTTGATGGAGTTTCGGTCTGTGATTGCGCCTTCAACATCACCATCACTCATGCTAGATCCCCGCATATTCACAGAACTCCCCCTACTCCGAGAGTTCCTGTTCCGATGGTACGTGAGCCTTCTTCGATCCTCTTCGTCCGTTGAAGTATCTGAGCTCTCGCTGATATAGCCTTCATCCGGGGCGGGCATAGAGGCGCTTCTCCTCACCTTTCCACTGCTATCAACTAGATTTCCTCCGTTAAGACCCATCGTCTGATACCCACTTCTCCACCCAACCGTCGGCTGAAGAGGATCCCTCCTATGGCCAAACGCTATCAACCGCGCGTTATCCAACAGATCGGTCGACCGCGCCACGTTATCCCCGGTTACGGCGTCCTTCTTTCTTCTTCCGTAGGCACGGCCTTTTTCGAATTGGAGCATCTCGTTTCTTAACCCCGACCGGTCTTCTTCTACCGCAGATAGACGAGCTTTTAGGTCTTCTCTATCTGCTTGCTCCTGGAACCCTAGATGCCCACTCACGCCCCCTCCGGATACGGTATTGTCGTTAATAAACGAAGTCTTCCTAAATGGACCAAACTTAAGGCCCTCATTCCTCGTCATATGGGTAAGGAAATGCGCCTTCCGTCCTGAATGGTGATGAGGGAGAGAATGATCCCCCTGGGGATGGTGGTGATCGTGATGTAAAGAGTCGGGATGGTGCATGCTCGTGGGGTCATATGAAAACACGGGTACCTTAAACTGGCCGGGCTTGGCTTCGTCCACAGGCTTTGCAGCCTCAGCGGGAGCCGCAGGAGCCGCAGCAGATTTAGTAGACACCGTACTCTTGATCCGAACCTTTCGTCCAGCGGGTTTAGCCTTCTTGCCCCCGGATTTAGCGGAACCACGTCTCGAGGGACTTTTAGGCCCGCATAACGGCGGAGATACCGACCGAGACATAGGACTAGAAACAGGGCTAGCTTGGGATGACGCAACTCCGCTTGGAGAGGCGTCGGACGCGCTTAGTGAGAGAGTTTGGGTTTCACCCATGAAGTATTTCCCATTCCTGAGCGCCTCAGACTCATAGGGTGTGCTTGTGGGCGGTCTCCGGGGCTTATCCTGCATATAAACCGGCAGGCGAGCGTTTCCCACGGTAGGAGCCGGTTTTGGCGCGGACTTAGCCCGGCGTTTCCCACTGGCAACTCCCTTCCTACCCTTGGCATTCGGCGATCGCACGGTCGGAGTAACGGGTCCGGCCCAGGCGTTCATCGCAGGAGCAGGCTGATCCGGGGAGCTGCCGCTCTGTTCTGGAGATTGTCCCTCCTGGTAGAACAGGGCGGATTGTTTCTTTTGGCGTTGGTGCTCCCGTTGTTTTTCCTGCTCCGGCTGCTCCCGTTGTTGTTCTTGCATCTCCCGATGAAATTGCTTCAACTCACGAACGTCACGCCGATAACCGTCGTCCAGACTCCTCAGTCTCTTAAGGCCCTTCTCGTAATAACCCCGAGAACGCCGGCTAGAGCTCTTTCCGTGAGTCCCATCCGCACTCCCATCAGCAGAGTCAGGTGCAGCCCCATTGGCGATGCTAAGCCGAGATCCAGTCAGAGTAGTTGCATCAGAGGTGGAATAGTCTAGGACGTTCTCCTTAGAGGTGCCAAGAGCTTCGTGCCAGTAATCGTCGTCCTCACCACTTTCTTCCCCGGCTTCGTAGAATAGGGTGCTAGCCGGCCTCCCAGCACTCGCAGATCGCATCCCCAAACGTCCGGCCTGAGAAGTTTTGGACCTATTCAGCTGTCCAGTTGCTCTCCCGTCCCTCTTATCGGCCAATTCCTGCTTCTGTTGAGCCTCCAATCTCGACCTCTGCAGATCCGTCAATCCCCCCGTTTGAGACCTCTCCAAGGCAATTTTCTTTTTTTCGAACTCGGTTTCGGCGTGGAATTCGTCGTGCAGCTTGGAGAAGAGTTTTGGTGGGTGCCGCCGCTCCGCCCTCTCACGACGCCTACGCTCCTTAGACTCACTTCGCTCCGAGGAACCAGAGTGGTGCGAACCATAGGGCGAAACCGAACGCCCTGCACCCGGAGAACCGTGCTTCTCCCTCAACCTTCCGATATGGGAATGTTTGGAGGCTGGGCTCCGTTGGTGATAATCCTGCTCTTGATCCATCCTTCTTCCGCTTATAATACCCCATTGGGCCTCTGGGCTGGCTCGCTCTTCATAGATATCCGGATCCTTTCTGAAGTGCCCCAATTTTCTGTCCATATACTTGCTCATCGTTTTCACGTGGGGGTCGTCTCGGATCCAGGAATCACGGTCGGTAGGCACCAAAAACGTGTTCCTCTTACTCCTCCTACCATTAGCATCACCACCGTCGCCCAGAGCGCCGGCATCTAATCCCATGGCCGAATTGAGTTGTCTTTGAAGTTTGCTCGGTAATCCGCCCATAGTCCTATTCCCTTCCTTGGAGATAGCTTCTTGTTCTTGAAGAATTAGCTTTTCTTCATCACTAAGACCGAAAGAATCCCTGTCTTTAGGCTTCCCACCGGTGCTACTGCTTCGCCCCGGCTTGTCCGCATCCTTCCCAGACTTCATCGAGCTCGAGCCTGCCGATGGTCTTGACATAGGTCCTCTCTTTTTCCCAATCTCAATCCGTTCAGCCTCTTCACGGATTGAGGCATAGCCCTCTTTTCCAAACAAAGTTTCTAATTCTGCTTGGGGCATAACGCTCTCCAAACTCTTCCCAACAGCCGCCTGCACCCTAATACCGGCTAAAGCCAAGTGTCGCATATATCTTAACTGTTCTTGCTGCTCCGTTTTTTCGTCTGGAGAGAGATTCCGGTCCCTTCTACTCATGCCGCTATCAGTCTTACTCTTCCGTTTCGGTCCAACCCCAGCCATCGCCTCTTCCTCCGCTTTCACCTCAGACCGAGACCTGATCTGCCCAAAACTATCCCTAACATAAGTAGGATAAAACACCGACGTTCCGCCTCGGGAATGAATAGAATAGGGGATCTTCCGGATCACCGCTGATGGGGAGAGAGATTTCGACTTCTGGCCGCGGGCGGAGTCCACGGAGGACTTCTTAACTGGCATCCTGCCTTCGAGGTGGGCTCGGTCCCAATGCTCGATTCCGCGGGGTCCTAACCCCAGAGATCCAGTAAACCCCTCCTCATGAACCACCTTTACCTCACCTGAACTCTGCCCGGTCGCGGTCTCATGCCTAAACCGCCGATTCGCCATCCTTAATCTATCCCTGTAGCTGCTCCTCACCGGCTCCACCCACCGATTATGCCCGCGGATCGAGGGTCTAAAACCTCTTTCCGGATCCTTCGTCGTATCTTTACAGATCCGGAGGCCGATTTTGCTTACTTCTCTTACTACTCCATCCAAATCCGGACTACCCTCCTGAAGCTCTTTCTCGATCTTTCTATGGTGACGGTGTTTCGACTTCTGGTCTTCTTCCCCCTCAAAATATCCTAGACTGTGACGGTCATTCTCCTTATGAATTTTCGCACTAGAATCGATATACTGCGACTGAGCAGAGGCGCGCTCAAAGAAAGGGAACTCTTTATGAGCTGATTTTACCTTCTTGTCATGATTATTGCGCATTTCCGGATGACGTGCGTCATGCCTCCTGTTCTGCCTTCCCGGAGCCTCCCACGCCGGTCTATTGTGCACATTAAGCTTCTTAAAAGACCGGGGCGTTATCTCAGCCACCGGCGACCCGAATACCGCGTCATCGACTCCGCTCGGAAATCCGAAAATTACTGAACCGTCTTTATAGAAGCCCACGCCTTTTCTCTTTCCGGATTCATTCCACTTATCTGGGTCTAATGAAACGACGCTGGTACGGCCCCTTCTCATCTCCACCCCCGGAGAATTCTCCACAGCCCTCCTAGATTCACGCGATTCCGACCGCGACTTAGCTAAACTCTTAGTCTCCCTCAAGTACTTCGGCAATTTTGACCAGTAGTTGCCATGCCCAGTCCGATCGCGGCGGAAACAGTGGTAATCACACATGTGGTCTGCAGTATCGTGAATCTTCCGGTATTCCCGCGCATTGTAGGCTTTCACCCGCTGAGCCGCTCGATCATAGGACTCCCTAACAGTAAATCCAGATCCAGAAGGAACTTCAGCTGGCAAGGAGTTGCTCCTCTTTTTCGAGTCCGTGCCATCCTTTTTCCCCTCCATTGACGCCTTCCTAGATCTAGAAGTGGGACTCCTGCTCGGACTCGGACTCGGACTCGCCGCCGCCCGCAATAACTCCCTATTCTTCTGTTTCTCCTTGAAGTTAGAAATCCTCCTTTTGTGGGTCTCGTAATAGCTTTTCTGGCCCTTCAAATGCGCTGCGGATTGTCCGAAGAGACAGTGGCTGCCTGCTTTTATTTGGTCTTCTCTATCTTTTTCTTCCCTAGCTAAACGGTCTTGAACCTGTTTCCTAGAGGCGGGCCCCCAATGCCTCAACAAACTCGAATGGTGCGTACTCCCATAGCTCTCTTTGATCTTTCTGTGGTATTCATTACCCCACTCGTGACGGTGCTTGTCGACCCTGGCCCGACTCCCATCCACCCTATCTTGTACTTCGTTTATTCCCGCAAAAGATGGTGATAAGCCGCTAGAAGTCCCCAGAGTCCCCGCCGTCTCTCCCCCCGTGTGAGCAACCAGCTGCCGCCCGTGATTCGCCGGGTGCGTCTTCTCCGAAAAGAACCTTTTCCTTTCCTCCATCCTTCTGAGTCGGGAATCGACTTTCTTTTGAAGCCTTTCCGCGTCGTCGTGGACATTATGGAGCATTTTTTGGATGAAGATCTCCTTACGCTCTCTCGCCTGAAGACTCGAAACCGCGCTCCTCCCAAGAGTCTGTTTAACAGCATCATCGTAGAACCAATAGGGGGAAGCAACAGGGCGGGTACCGGGTGGAAAGCCATCTTCGGCAGAGTTCGGAAGTCCGCTCCCGTCTGGGTATTTCCTCTTCTCAAAATGGTGTGCGCCGTGTTTGTGCTTCTTATGGTGCTCTCCATGGACTTCGGATTGGTCGAAAAACCCTCCTCCCACCCTCTGAGAGGGAAGATGATCCAACACACTATCCTCTCCCATATGAGGCTGTCCGTCCCTGCTGGTAAGGTGATGGTGGGCCATATGAGGCGCACTCCCAGTTCTTCTCATCGCCTCCTTATGCTTCCTATTTTCGGGACTAGGGGACCAGGCCATCCCGCCCGTAGCAGCGCCCTGAAGCTTCCTTAACTCCCTGCCCCGCCGAGTACGTTCGACAAACCTCTCCCGGCTGTGTACCATCCTCCTGCTCTCCCTATATTGAGGTGTAACCCTTGGGCTCTTCATCTTCTCCATAAACCTGTAATTCTTGTTCGCATGATGCTCCGTGTGGTTCTTATTTGCCTTAAATGTCCACGATCCCATCCCAACGGGGTCCTCTTTTGGATCGAATTTGAGGTGTTTTTTGACTTTTTTCGAGAGCTTTTCCTCGGCTTCTGGCACCGTCATTGGCCGTTCACGGATTTCTGCGAACTCCAGCGGGCGGTCCGTACAATCAAACAGAAACGGCGCCGCGGTAGCGGGAAATTCACTGAAAGACTCCTCATCCGGAACTGCTTCATAAGCGCCCTCGGAGAGACTAAGTTCTTCATCATGGTCTTCTTCCTCTCCCTGCTCGGTCAGAGACCGTTCATCCCGCGGGGTAGACCATACCTCCAAAGTCGACATGAGGCGGTCCATTTCATCTTGCGAAAGGGATCTCGATCGCTTCTGGGCGGGATTCCTCGAGTGAGACCTAGACCTCTCACGTTCTCCACCGGCAAACATATCCACAAGACCCGTGGAATTGATCAGAGACTGAGTTTGAGGCTTGTTAGAATCGGCTTTCTCCTTCTGTTCGGACTCAACAATAACCCTCACCCGGTTCAATTCCTCCTCCCCGCTGGCCCTCCTAATCCTCCTAGACTCCGCTCCTTGGAGCCCGCGCATATACCCTGGCATAGCTGATTTGGACCGGACCATGGCTGTAGTTGTGGACTTCGTCCTAGCACTAGCACCGGTCTTAAAGGCCTCGGCCCTCTGTGTTTCTCTTTGTTTCTGGGCTTCTTGCAGGGATAGAAGACGCTTGGCGTTCTTAGCGAGAGAGGGTAGACCCAGGCGCTCAGACGTAGACGAAGATTTCTTCCCGGATTTGGCGCCCTTCTTCCCCTTGGATTTCTTCCCCTTTTTGCTAGATTTCCCCGATTTTTTGCTCGTAGAAGAAGAACTCGAGTTTGTGATAGTGGCCGCAGATGAGCTATTTGCGACCGAGGCCGTAGCAGTTGCCGAGGAGGCTGCAGATGAGGACATTTTCGAGAACTGGCGGTCAACAGTCGGATCCTCAGTTTGGTCTTCCAAAGGCTCTTGGAAGAAAAGCGGGGAGGGACCTCGCCTGTTAGAGATCTTTTTCGGAATCCTCAGCTTGCTCTTCGTCGGACGGGACATCGGACTGGACCGCAAAGGGGAACGCATCGGAGACCTCGAGTTGCCCATCGGAGAAGCACCACCCTTCAAACTCTTCTGCGAGTTCTTCTTATTCATCGGAGATCGGGAATAGGTCTTCTTAACCCTCTTTTCCTCCGTGATACTGCTGTCCTCACGCGGTTCTGGATAGAATTTGATGCTAGCTCCTGAATCTCTTAGTTCGGACTCGAAATCGAGATGTGCGCTCGAAGGTTTCATCGAAAGTTTTGATTTGGTGCCGCCTGCCGCCGCAGAGACCCTCGACTCAAAAGCCCGAAACCCAATTTGAGGAGCAGCAATGACATTACCAGTAGCGCTGTTCCTCTTCTGCTGGCTACCCCGCCGAGAAGCAGTTCCTCCGGGGCCGACCCCAGCTACTGAAGGTATTGCCTGCGTCTGAGAGGAGCGTCTAGCCCCGGTAAGAGAGTTCCGTTGCCCCATCCCCGCCCGAATTTGCTGCGCAATGAGGCTGTTTCGCTTGAAGG
>JACKZZ010006002.1_pt1 | contig 36771 bp, 36 predicted proteins | sample 8027871 | NCBI WGS metagenome assembly JACKZZ01 (sample SAMN15724774, study PRJNA655200) | protist metagenome | isolation source: fluorescence activated cell sorting (FACS) single amplified genomes of... | place: USA: West Boothbay Harbor, Gulf of Maine | collected 2000-07-19
TCTAAAGCCGAAATATAAGCAGGGTCATTAACGCCATAATATAACCTGCCTCTTTGAGGTAAAAGATTTTTCGCACTAACTGGAGGTACAAATTTATTACCTAGCTTTCCACTTTTTAATACAACTCTTTCGCTTTTAACCCAAGTACCATCATCTAGAGCGTACCAATAATCGCCTTTTTTACCTTCTATATTTTGAGATTTTAAATAATCATCAAGTTTTTTAGCTAAAGGTACTAGTTTTCCATTTTTACTTCTACCAACTTGAACTCTAGTAGATCCGCTAGAAGTAAACGCTCCAGCTAAAACATCGTTAGGTGTTAGCCCGTATTTTTTAATAGCATCTTCAAAAGCTTTTTGTATTTCAGCTCTTTTATTATCAGGAACGCTGGCGCTATCCATGCCTACTATTTTTAGTACTGCATTGATATCTCTAGCTTGTGTAACGTCTAATAAACCTTGTTTACTAAACATAAGTCTTGGCTTGCCTTTAGCAACCTCTGCTTTTGCTCTAGCTCTTTCAGCTGGTGCGATGTCTTCGCGACCTTCTATAATATCTCTTGCAGCTACATTGCCTAAGTTTCTAGTATACATATCTAGTATACCTTTGATGGTTTGAGCTTCAGCAGCACGCGGTGTAAAGTTAGGATCAACCTTACCGTCTCTAATACCTACAGCTTCTAAAAAAGTCGCACGGTCATAAGGTTTAAGTTTCCATTGAAAGTTATTACCAACACGATCACCTTTAGTATAAAACTTATTAAGCAAGTTTCTAGGTATAGCAGTTGGTTCACCGCCTTGGCGTATAACTCTATTACCTTCAGTTACTTCAATAACATCTCTGTTAGCTTCAGTAAATAAATTCTTTAATGTAGGTTCGTTTTTTAATATCCAACGCTGTATATTTGCTACGTCATCTGACTTGCGCAAATTATCTTTAGGATTTTTGATTCGGCTTACAGGTATGTTAAAAAAGTCTGCCACTGTTTGGTATGGCGCAACGTCTTTAAGCTCCTTATATGTAACCTCTGTAACGTCTACGTCTTTATTTGCAATGTTTTTTTGTACTTCAGCCGTAGCGGTTTCTTTTACATTAGGTATAATCCTAAACGGATCAATAGCTTTTGCTTCTGGTTTAACAGCGGTTTCAGTTACAACTTCTTCAGCCGCAATACCTCTTGCTTCAGATACATCTTCAGTAAACTCTTCACCAAGAACTCTTTTCGATGCTTCAATAGCTCGAGCTGGTAAGAACTTATTTATATAAGCTGCTAACGGTACGCCTGATTCTGGTTTGTATTCTTTGATAAGATCTATAATACCACGCTGACCAGTTTCTATTTCATCTGTAAGTAGCTGACGATCAAACCCGGGAGCTTCACTTCTACGCTCTACTATCCTGCTTGTAATAGGTTTAAACTGCTCTATAATATCAAAAGCCCCAGCTTCACCTTGCTCATTGTATATTTCTTGAACACGTTGTGATGCTTCGTCTGATCTAGCTTCTTTTATAATTGCAGCGTCATCAAATGTTTCTATTTTAGGACCAACAAGTTTACCTCTTACACCTTCTTTAGCTGCACGTACTTGACCTCTAGTTAATTTACCAGACTCAATACTTTTATTGTAATCTTTTATAAAGTTATATACATCACGACCATTATTGAACTTAGCTTTAACACCTAGCTTGCTTAAAAACTGACGAATAAAATCACCTATCTTTGTAAATGTACTATCATTAAATTTAACAGTACCATTTCTAACAGTGTCAGAAAATAAAGTTAAAACTTCTTCCATTTGTACCGCTGTAGGATCTTTACTGTATAACTCTAATCTTTCACGTATACCAGAATCTTCTATTAAATTAGGATCAACTTTATTTAATTGCTCTTGTAACGACTCGCCTAGTCTTCTAGCTGTATCAGGACTTTTTCTAACCGTTTGGAATATAAGAGCGTGTAAACCTTCATGCGAAGGATCTGATATGCTACCTATATCTTTGTTAACTATTATCTCTTGTTCTTGTGTATCTGGATTTTGTATTATAAAAGCACCCTCACCAGATTTTTTAATAGCATCATCTTGGTTTTCTACAAGATTGTTATCTTGCAAATAGTTTTGTATTTCTTCAGTAGATAACGTTTGCATGTTAACTCCCTCTAAATCACTAACTACCTGTTGAACTTTACTTGTAGCCGCGTCTGCTTCTGCTCTATTTCTTACATCGTATATTTGTTGCGAAGCTTGTTTTCTTGCTTCATTTAAACCTTCGAGTATACTTTCTTTTTGAGCGTCTGATAAGTTATCCGCGTCTCTAGTAGCTTGTATTTCAGCTCCAATAGATGTTAATAAGTCCGCGTTTTGGTTTATTATTTCTAATTGATCTTCTGATAATGAAGCTACTAATTTATCGTTGGCATCTACCTCGCTAGTTAAACCTTTCCTAATTTGATATTGAGCTGTATTAATAGCTTTTAATTGCTCGGTGCTAATGTTTTTAGAATATTTAGCCTGATCTAATTCATATAGCTTATTTATAGCAGACTGTATTCTACCTTTTTCTGCAGTTGTTTTTATAGCTGCTTGAGCCTTTAATTCGTTGCTATTAAATAATCTACCTCCAACAGCTATAGGTCCACTACCAAACGCACCTTTTAACCCTACTTCAAAAGCTTCAGGGCTTAACATAGCTTTAATAGACGCCATAGATGCTTGGCTAAAATTCATACCAGCTGCATCGTTTTTATTAAAATCATTTAAACCATACTGAAATATTTCTTGAGCGCCATTACCACCCATAACCGTCATTGTTTTAGCTATTTGACGTTGCGTTCCAACAGGTAAAGCGTTTATGTAGTTAGATATTTGCTTAAGCCTTAACCATTCAGAACCTAATTCAAAAGCTGTAGTTACAGTTGGAGTTACAAAATCTGCTTGTCCTGACTTTAAATATTCTTCGTTAGTCATACCCATTCTTTGAGCAGCTATAGTATTGTGTTCTTTTAAATTGCTAGACAATATGTTAACAGCAAGCCCAGGCGTTGTTTGAGCCACGGTAGTAGCGACAGCCATACCAGCGTCAAATAAACCTGCTAAACCTCCAGTTACATATTCAAAAGCGTTTGACTTTTCTTTAAGTCTATCAAATCTTTGAGTAGGTAAAAAATAACTTTCTTTTAAATTTAAATTTTCTCTAGCTTTTTTTAATTTAGAATAACCTTGTTTACTTGTTTCTTCATCAGGACTTTGTGAAAATATCAAAGCATCTAAATAAGAAAACTGATCATCTAAATTAACCATAGTTCTCATACTATTATTTATAGTATTAAAAGCTGATCTAGTCGCATCTAAGTCTATCTTACCTTCTTGATAAAGTTTATTGTAAAGATCTCTTTTACTTCTATTTTCTTTGCTTTTTTCTTGAACGTAAGTTTTAAATTCACTTTCAAAAGGTACTAGCTCAAGCGCTGTAGCTACAACGTCAAAAGAATCTGCAATAGCTTTATCTTTAAAATTATTATATTTTTTAGAAAGCTCATCTACAGAAAGTCTTTTACCTACTACTTCTACTTCACCTATAGATACGGGTTGAGCTTGGCTACCTACGACTTCACCATCAACAACTAAAGGAGCGCTAGCTATATAAACACCTCCTTCGTCAGTTATATATGAATCGCCTTCTATAGCGGGTTTGTCAACGTCAAAACTTTCTACTATTTTTTCTTCAGTAGCTAAGTTTTTAATATCTTTATCTGTTTGTTTTAATATATCGTTTTTCCTGTTGATTAACTTGTTATATTGAAACAATCTTTTTGGAGAATCCAATAAACTTATCTCGCCTTCTTTAACAAATTTTAAATCTTTGTTATTACCGGCTAATAGTTTTATTCTTTTGTCTATTTCTCTAACATCTCCTACAGTATTTAAATCTGCTACAATGTCTTCTTTTAACCAATCAGGATTTTCTGATTCCCCAGAAGTATCTACCGATTCTAATTCCGTACTCTCGGATGCTGTGTCCGGTTCCGATGTCACAGCCGCATCCACTACCGCAACATCGCTTGTCTTTCCCTCTGTAGGATCAGTTTGTATTTCGTCTGTAATTTCTACAGCATCAGGATATGTAGCTTTGAAATCAGCAACTTTATCTTCTGGAAGATCATAAATAGTATCGTTAACCTTAAATGTAAACATAATTATATTTTATTATTTTCTAGCAAATTCTTCAAATGGTTTTTGCGTTTGTGGTCCAAATGGAACTAAATCTTCTCCAGCCATTTCATCAGCTTTTGCCGCGTCAATACCGCTAGCTATTAATAGTATTTTTCTTATTTCTCCTGGAGACATACCTGGCGATATTGTTTTACCTGCTATCTCAATATCCTCACTATTTTCAAACTCTTCTACTTTTAAAGCTTCTTTTTTAGCTATTGATTTTACTTGATCTAAATTTCTTAAATTATCTATAGAATAAGCTTTATCAAGATATTCTATTTTATTTTTCTGCTCTGCAGTTGTTTTAGCTTCTTTTCTTCTAGCTCTAAGTTCTGCGTCTGTGGGTTCGTCTTTTTTAATTTTTCTATAGTTACTAGCGTTCCCACCTTTTTCTTCTAAGTCTTTAAAAAACCATTTTGAATAAGCTCTAGAAAAAATATCATTAGATTCGTTATCAAAAGCTGAACCAACTTGACCGTCAGCATATTTTAATTCTGCTCCTTCGTCAGCAAACTGGTTTAATACGTGGTCCCATAAGCTTTTAGCTTTTTCAGGGAATTTAAGATAACTATTAGCTTGAGCTTCTACAAATGGAGTTGATGCCGCCACGATATCAGCAGCTTTAGCAGGTCTAAACATATATTCAAACTCTCCATCTTCAGTTGTTTTTCTTATAGCGTCTTGCTGCACAAAAGCTTCTCCAATTTTACCCTCTTTGGTAATAATATTAGACTCTCGCCAAAATTTATTTTTATCAGCGGTTATATTAGGTACTTTACCACCATCAAAAGAAAACAAAACTTTAGGATCAGCCACAACATAGTTCGTATTAATATCTCCGTCTTTATAAGCTTGAGTTATTTGATCACTAGAATACATAGTTTTAATTTTCCAATCATCATTTTCGTCAAAAAACCATTGCTCTTCCGGGTCACGCGTAGCGCCTATTCTAACAGGCATAGAAAGTTGGTATTGTTTAGATAAACCTATATTTGCATTTACAGTAGATATACCTCCTTCTGTATTAACTTTAGAATAACCATCTACATAATCAGCAGTGTAACTTTCATTAGCGTCTTTACCAGCTTGAATTAATTGAGTTAACTCGTTTATTTTACCGTCCCATAAAGCGTATTCTCTAGCCGCTGCCATTTGATTTTCTTTAGAGGTAGAACTTTTCATAGCCATGTAAGCTTGTGCTTTTTTTTCTATAGCAAACAAACCAGCTTTATTAAGGCTAGGATTGTTAACCCCAACTTTTTCCATGTTGGCACTAAACTCGTCATAGTTTTCTAAAACAAACTTAGCGTTGTAATCTAAATATTTTTGTGTTTGCTTTACAGGCGTAGAGTTTCTTTCTGTTTTTTTACGTATAACATCAGCGGTTGTTTTACCTATATTGTCTATTGCTTTAGCATAAACATTACCCGAGTAATCTATAGCTGTTGCTGGACTTTCATAAGCACCTCCTTTGCTACCGTAGTTTCTTGAAAATTGTGGTAATTCTGCCATGTTAATTTATTTGTTTAAACTCTACGTCGATTTTAGAATAATCTACACCATCAAATATACCAGCAAAGTTTTTAATTATAGCATTGTTAGGCACTTCATCAGACATAACACCTTGCCATTTTCCTTTACCAAATATTTTATTTATATATTCAAAAGCATATATATTTAAACCACTATTAGATTTACCTATTAATTTTATATTCTTTTTAAGACGTCTATCAGATATAGCAGCGCCAGCTATATTACCTAAAGCCCCAACTCCAGCGCCAATAGCCTGTGCTTTAGATTGTCTTGCTGCAACTTCAGCTTGTGCTTGACCAGTGATCTGCGCTTGCTTTCTGTTTAGTTGCTGCATCTCCCTACGTTCTTTTTCCCCGTAAGTAAACTCCTTGCCAAGCACTTCTGCTTGTTGCATTCGCTGCGCTTCTGACATTTGAGCGTTTTGAATGCGCTGTGCCTCTGTCATTTGTTTTGTTTGTAGATTTTCCTCGCCTGCAGCTATTAATTGCTGGTTTTTAGCTTCTTGTGATTCTAAACTAGCAGCAATACCTCGCTTACTTTGTAACGCAGCTTGTGCAAGAGCAGTGGCACCACCAGCGCTAGCACCAGTAGACGCTAGTAAATCTAATGTATTAGCTAAAGCAATATCAGCTTCTTCAGCTTGAAACTCAGCAGCTTTAGTAGCAACCCCAATATTTTTATAGGGATTAGACAATATGCCAGCATTATCAACAATCATATCTTCTAATGAAGATACGTTCTCATAAGGATTTATAACCTGTTGCCTTGTGTTTTCAAGTTCTTCAAGCTCGTCTATTAAACGGTTTTTATCGCTTCTAGCTCTACGTTCTGCCTTTTTAGCTGAATTAGCGCCTATTACTGTAGAAGCTACTGTGCCTGCTACCGCAGCTCCAATTGCTACAACTCCTGCCATGATTTATATATTTTTAATTATTTCGTGTGACGGTTCTTCATCAACAAGCCACCCTAATTTTTTATGTGTATTTATCAAATGTTTATTTCTACCGATAGTAAACATATGTACTTTGCCTAACTTCTTACATAATTCTTCTGCAGAAGTTATAAGTAATTCTATCGCTTGTTTGCGATCTTTATCTCTATATTCTGGATCTGAAACTATCCACTCTAGTAAAACCGCGTCTGAGTTTGTCATATACAAAAACCCTGCGCATACCGGTCTACCGTTTTTCTCTACCATCAAACCTCCTTTACCATTGTCAGGTAAAAAAGTTCTTGGCGGACTTACTGGCCACTTAGGCCAATGCTTCCACCACCCACATAGAGTTTCATAGTCTTCGTCTTTTAATAGACGTGCTTTTAATTCCATATAATTTAATAACTTGATTCTACATATTCAGAAGATACCGCAAACAACTCACGAGTCTTACCACCTAACCCAGAAACTTGCGTACTATTATCTGTTCTTATAGTCACAGTTGCATAGTAACCTTTTACACCTGACATACTTTGGCCATAAACAACTTCACCTGGAGTACCAATATTATTATTGTTTACAAGATTAGCAAAATACTTACCTTCTTTATTGTAAAATCCAGCGTAATATTGTATACCGTCTTGCGTGTAAGCACCTTCATCGTAGCTATAAACTAAATTAGAAGTATCATTTAAATCAAAACTTCTAGCTGCAGCAAATTGAGAAACTTCCCAACCTGTAGATCCTTCGTAGTTAACTGTTTTAAATACCTTAGAAGCACTTACTTTAGGGTTGAATATAAATGTTACAGTAGAATCAGAGTAAACACCATAAAAATTACCTCTATTATTATCATTTCCAAACGATTGGTAATTATGCTCGTATAACTTACCGTCAATAGTAGTATAATATTTTGATTTAATACTAAAAGATTGATCTGGTTTGTATGTGTATCTACTTGTCCAGCCTAAAACAGATTCGTCAAACGTTAAAGTTTGATAAGTATCTGAATTTTCATTATTAGGGCCTGAAGTGGTTGCTGTTATATTTGAACCTTGCAAGCTAACTACATATTGTTTAGTGTATATATCCCAAGCACCTATAGCTTTATCATTTACGCTTAAACTAGAAAGCTCATCTCTAAAATAATCATACATACCATAATTAGATATTTCAGTAATACCATCTTGAGATAATCTTAATATAGCGTTTCTATTTTTATCTACAAAATATTTTCTGTAGCCATATACCGCAAAGCTTTCTGGATTTGTGCTAATACCAAAGTTACCAGCGTAAGGAACTATTTGACCTATCACTAGATTTAATTGACTAACAGCGCTAGCGTTGCCTTCGGCTGTATATATAGCGTCTTTATCTATAAGTGCTCTACTGACTTTATTTTCTTGGAATATAACAAGGTTTGTATCTTCTGCATATAATTTTTGTATACTACCATTTGCTGGATCTGCGGCTTTAGTTATGTCTTTTCCTACATTAAATACGTTAGTATTATTAACTCCAGTTCTAGAATTAAATATACCAGAGTATATAAGCGCATTACTTCTTATACTTCCATTAGGTTCTTCATCTACTAAATATGCTCTTACACCGTAATCAACGTTTGTGTTGTTATAGCCACCTCTAATTCTAGATTCTTCAACAAACCAGCTATAATTTTGATCAGTTGAAGTAGTTACTGGGTAACCACCATTAGTCGGATTAGCAGCAGGTACACCTGTACTTCCGTTCCAAACAGGACTTGTCGTGCTTGTTGCTCCAGTGGGCATTGTCTTCTTTAGTAAAAAAGAGTTAAAATATTTTACTTCTACTATAGCTGCCATATTTTAAAATTCACAAGGTGTTGAATCTGAGGTTCTATTACCACCATCAAAAGTAGCTGTATACGCACCTTCTCTAGTATATTCTGGGTTTGAAACTCCTGAGCTTCCTCTTGCTTGCATTCTTCTAAACCTAGCAGTGCCAGTTACACTTGCTGGTGTTAAAAGTGACGTGTTTGTATAAAGCTGCGTAACATATTTAGCGAAAGGTTCAGCAGCATAATAAGCAGTTCCACTACCAACCCAGGGACCACAAGAAGCTTCACTACCGGTCTTTACTCTATACTCATATACTCCGTCTTGATCTCCGAACCATTCGAAACCTGGATAATAAAAATCACCTATTTCAAGCTTACCATTGACATCAAGATCTTGCTGCCCTGCTTGAGAACAATTTACACCAAGTTGAAAATTACCAAAATCAGACGATAAATTACCGTAAACAATTCTATACTCACCAACGGTATTGAAAGCAAAAACCTTAGCGCCTCGTCCAAAAAAGTCTTGCGAGTTAGGTCTTTGTTCTACACTTATAATGTTTCCACCGTTAGTATCCATACCACGTAAATTAGTTGATGAGTACACGTATTCAGCACCAACATTTGTACCACTAATTGTGTTACTATTTAAATCAGCTAAATAACTCCAATTGAATGACGCGCTAGCTCTGTATTGTATAGCAACTCTTACGTTTACATTTGACGTAACCCCAAGGATAGGTTTAAAAGTGTTTACACCCCTTGCAATTACATAAAAAGTACCTTGCGTAAGACCAGTGCTTTTTGTCTGATTTTTAAACTCAGCTGTGAAGCTTGAAGGTTGAGGGCAAACATCATTAGTTAAAATACTGTTGAGAGTATTAGGAGCTTGAAATCCATTCCGATATATACTACCAGTGGTTGGGCTTCCAAAATCTGGAGGGTTTAATTGTAAGCCAGTCGAGCTACTAGTAAACCAAACAGCACCACCATCGCCGTCGTTAAAATCACGAACTTGAATATTGCTTGTAAAATCTGATGGAACTTGCGGTTGTCCAAAATACACAATAAATGTTTTTGGTGTAGCGCTAGCGCCACCCGCGTCTTGTAGATTAAGTTCAAACGTACTTGTTCCAGCAGCTGAAGCATTAGAGTTTAAAACTTGTGTTCCGTCTTGTGAAATACTAAAAACACCATCACCAACTACAGCGCTTTGATTTATACTCCACGATAACCCTTGAGTGTATGTAGTAGTATTTGGGTTACTTGTGTTCGATCCGTTATAACCATTTAAAGCGCTTATTATGACCGATTCGCCAGTATCTACCTCAATTGGATTTGTGTTACTATTATTAATAATTGGATTTACATTGCTAAGATTACCACTAATTGGTAAAGTAACTGTAGAACCACCAGCTGTTACATCAAATCCAAATGTATATTGTCTATTTAGCGGATTGCTTCCGTAATAAAAATACGCGTCAGCTAGACTACCGTTAGCAGTAGAAGCAGTTCTTAGTATAAAATCACCTCCACCAAGTGCATCATCTAGATAAAACTGACCGTTTAAGTTAACGCCAGAACCGGTATCATCTATAACGTAATTAAGTGTAGCGGTAGCCCCTGTTAGTTTTGTTCCTCCAAAGTTTTCAAAATAAAACGTACCTGATATATCAGTTCCAGGCGCCATGCTTTCGTTATGATTATAATTAAAATCTACTATATCATCAGCTGTACCACCTCCAGTTCCACCGCTACTTATCGCGGCGTTTAATGTAGATATAAGATCAGATGTACTTGTTTCATAAAATAAATCTAATCTAGATACTGTAGGTTTTGTTTCTAATATAGATAAACCGTCAAAAACTTCGTAGATCGTTACTGGAGGCGAACCTTGAATTATCCAACCTGCATTTACAACTCCAAATTGATCATCAGGTGTTTGAGACGTAACAAACTCAGCCATGAATGGATTTGATTCAGATCTAAGAAAAGCATAATAAGGATTATTAACGCTTGTTATAGGTATAACATTTCCACTAGTGCTGCTTTCCCCTATAAATCCTGTTGTATCAAATGCGTCATATAAATCTTCAATTTGGTTTACTGTAAAATCGTTTCTTCCTGGAAAAAACTGCGCATTGCCAATATTGCTAAAAGATCCTACTGTGTTTTCTACTCTACCAAATAATCTAACTGAGCTTCTAAATTGTCTATCTTGAGCACCTACTTCATTTAAATCTCTAGGAATTTTATTTATATTGTCATTTAAAAGTATTGCATACGAAGCATTTTGATCTCTAGGATTTGTTGGTGTTGGCGTTGGCGGGTTTCCGTTAAACCAATACGGCTCGCCTTTCATAGCACTTGGTAAATAAACATTGTAGTACTCTTGCTCTAATTGCTTTACTACAATTTTATAACTATACCAACCTAAAGGTTTATAATCTACGGTATTAACCGAGCCGTCATAAAGCCCAGGTGTTAAAAAAGTTAAATTCTGTGTGCTACCTATACGTTCGTTAAAAGCAACTTTTAATGAATCTCCTAAAAAGCTAATTGAATCATTTTCATCTCTATACGGAAGATATACTGTGTCAGCTCCAAAGTCACCTGTTCCAGCATTAACATCGTTTGAAAGTATAACTGTTGATTGTCTTCCATATCTATCAGCCAACACGACGCCTACTTGGTAGTTTCTATTTTGTTTTACAGAATGGTTAGGATATTCTATACTTGTTTTTGAAGAGTAAGTCTGCCCTTGGTCATATTTTTCATTAACTCCAACTTGATATTTTATACCAGAGGGTGGTGTGTGTTTATCTTGAAAATTAGAATATACAACTCTATTAGATATTATTTCTTGACCTAAAGCTTTTACAGGTACTTTATCATATACTCTAGTTATTTCATCTTCTGGTAAAGTTTTATACGGTTTTGTAGAATTGTAAATATATTCAAAAAAACCATTAGAAGAAGTAACTTGTGAAACTTGTAAAGTTTCAACTATCTGCAAAGCTAAACCATCAGATTCTTTATATATAATATCTATTTCAGAAATATGAAACAACGTGTTGAGCTCAGCAGAAGTAGCTGCGTTACCATCTGTTTTACGTGGTGATGGAATTTGCAAAGCTATTTTATTAACTTTATTTTCCATAAACTCAACAACAGTGCTTACTACTGTTTGACTTTCATCACCTTGTAAAAAATAACCATCTTGTTTTGGTATAAAACACGGTTGAGTAAAAGGAGCTATTAAAGAATATTCACCATCTAAAAATTTAAATCTATAACTAAATCTTACAAACTTATCTTCTAAAAACTGTGGATCACCTGGAAAGTTTTGTTCGTAATAAGGATTATTTATATTCGGAGGCGTTGCAACACCTCCAGCACCGCTATTAATAGGTATATATTCACTATCAGCGTCATACATTGTTGTCTCGTATTGACTAGGCGTAGACGTTTCTTTTATTACCTGTGGAGCTGCGAATGGATAATATTTAGCTACAGATATTTGATCTTCATTTGTATAATAACCCGTGCCTTGAGTTGAAGCTAAATTAACGTTAATTTTTCTAGGTTGATTTCTATTATCTGTAAAAAACAAAAAATCTTCTAGTAAGTTTACTCCTATAATAGGATTATTTTTAGAAAAATTTAGATAAGTACCAAAAACTAAAAGAGTTAAATTAGCGCTATTGGCATTATAAGAATATATAAAGTTTTGGCCGTTTGGATTATAACTAGTTAAATCATTATTAGTAAAAAATAAATAAACTACACTATTAGAGTTATCTACAAAATAACCAATACATTTCAAGTTTGCTACACCTGTATCATTAACTATATCAAATAAAGAAAAATTACCTAGTACATTTTCTAACGCACCAACATCATCACCTTCTGACTTACTAACCTGTATATTTACAGCGTCGCGATATTCACCTTGTGGTATAAGTCTAGCATCAAGGTCTTTGTTCATCTTTGATTTGATGAACGCGTTTTTTACTTCAGCCATTTAATTTTAGTGTTTAATCCATTTAGATTTACCACGCATAACTTGTACTATTTCGTTAAGCTTGATATTTGACAAACGTATTTTAGTGTTTCTAAGTTTAGCACTGCGTTCTTTCTTTAAACGTTGAATTACATATTCGTTTTGATTTATCCTAGAAGCTAATATAGCATGCGATACGTGAGCGTAGATAGCTTCTTCTGCCATCTTAGGTATCTTAGTATCTTCATTAGTTGCAAGACCATCAGAGATGTATTCTAACACAACTATTCTATCTACTAGATTAGCAGAAAAAGAAAACTTATTGTATCTTTCGTCTATATTAAAATACCCATTAGCATTAGCAAACTGCGGGTCTAACCCAAACAATTGGCCGTAGCCAAACTCTGGATAGCCATAGTAATATTCCCAGCCTAATATAGTATCGTTAAGTAAGTCTTGATTGTTTGCGTTTTTAAAGAAGTTGTTTTTCCAGCGATCGTTTGTTATAGAAGTTGTTTCAATATTGTTGTCAAAACTATCTTGAATAGGCGCGCCTTTGTTGTCGTCTAAAAATACATCTGTAGGTTTAGTAGTGAGCATATCTCCTGGCATTATAACGTGTTTAACGCCTGAGTTATCTATCCAACATAAGTTAACATAGTTAACATAATCTTGAGGTATTGGTATACTTAAGTTGTGAGGTACAGTAACCTCTAGTTTGTTTACGCTTTTTAAAGTATCGTAGCTAAACTCTTGAAGCCCACGCTTAACGTGAAATACTACGTCAGTTCTTTTTACACTTGGTATAAGTTTACCATCACCTACGTAGGCTACTAAAAAGTTATTTACAACATCATCTAAAGATATGTAGCTATATGATCCGTAGTTTTTTTCTACAGTGTTACCGTAAGCTTTTTCTTGTGGCGTGCTAGCGTAGTTACCACCGTCTAGTTTTTTAAGTTGAACTACTATATACAGTAGATTAGCTGGAGCTGTATCAAAAGTAATCGTATTACCACTAACCGTATAACCAGAATTAACCTCACTCCAGGTAGACGGTTGAGCATTTGTACTGGTGTATATTTTAAAATTATTTAAAGCGTAGTTTACGTTGGTATTACTAGCCGCTCCAAATACTAAATCTGTATTGAAAGTTGTTGTAAAACTTTTATTCGATCCATTACCCTGAAACCCTTGCGCGCCTTCGTAATATTGCCTATTGTTTTCTGTGAGTAGTGACATATATTAGCTTTTTTTATTTACTTCATTTTGCTGTATTTCAGCAGAAGCAGCTTGAATGATTTGTGGATCTCTAATTATAATACCTGAATACTGTAATATTCTAAGTATAACATTTACTTGTTCATTAGATTCTAATTCAAAGTTTTGGGAATTAGAACTAGGATCATATATATATTGACCTTGCCCTCCAACCGTAAAAGCCCATTTAACGTTTAAAGGTTTTCTTATAAATGTAGTTTTAACGTTGGTTATAATAGTACTTGGTAAAACCCTAATTTGTTTATTTTCATACAAATATACTGGAAAATTTACACTAGGCGCTGTTAGTTCAGATTTTTGTATTTCATAAAAATCTTTTCGTTGCAACCTTTCTATTTCAACAGGAAATGTTGTACCTCCAGGTTCGTATGTTAAAGTTCCTATTCTATAAAAAGCAAATTGATTACCAACAGGAACATCATTGTAAATTATAGTACTACCAGTAAGTTCATCTTGATTAGGTAAATCAAAATAACCTACACCAAACAGACATTCACCTAAACATTTAAACGTAGATATTTGATCATCTAAATTTACCTGCCTGTCAGTGTAATCATAATCAGCTTGTGGTACTCTTAGTTGTTGATTTAAATCATCAAAGTATTGTTCAAATATATCTAATTGTACTTGTGTAGCTGTTTTATTAAACTCATCAGGCGTCATATAACCACGCTGCTCTTTGTTTAATATAAGCAACACAGTTTGATACACGTTGTTTACGTTAATCGCCATGCTATTTTATTTTAGTCGAAGTTAGTAAAGACTAGTCTTGATTTAGCTTTGTCTAGCTTGTCGGTTTTTTCTATAAGTAATCTTTGTAAAACGTCTGGTCTTGTATTTTCTCTATTAGCGAGTATAGAATATATCATACAAGAGTACAAAGCTTCTTCTGCTAATTTCGGTATAGCAGCTGACTCGTCTGTTGTAAGAGCGTTAGAGAGATATGTTAAAGTTGCATTACCTGAATCACCATATGTGATTGTTTTATTTATGTAGTTTATATAATATTGACCAGCGCTTGGAGAAGGTGAAGAAGTTTCTTCAAGAGGATTTGTTGCGGAACCAGTATTGCTAGCTGATATAACAGCTACAAAATCAGCTGGCAAATCAACGGCATTTCCAGATGTTACAGCCGTAGGACCTTCAGTAAATTGACTTTTTAAAGTTTCGTAAGCAAACTCCTGTAAGCACCTACGAGCGTGGAATATTACCTCAGTTCTTACAGCATCTGGTATTAATTTACCAGGTCCTGTGTAAGATATTAAAAAGTTGTTTATAATATTATTTAACGATATAAAAGCGTTTGATATAGTTGTTGCCATGATTTATTATTTTTGTCCGTCAATATCTATTTGTTGTTCTTTGCTAGCTGACAACTGTAACGCTAATTGATCTCTACTCATTACACCTGCATAACCTAATATTTTATCTATTAAAAGAGGTTGGTCTGATTTATGTATTTCAAAATCAGTTGAAGCTTGTGCGCTGTAAATGTAATTACCAAGCTCTGTATCAATAGTGAACCCCCATTTAACATCAGCTGGAAACTTTAAAAAGTTTAAAGTAAGACTACCGGTTAATGTAGGATATAATTCTATTACACTGTCTTCGTATGTGTATACCGGATAAAAAGATGTAGGAGCTGTAAGTGGTGATATGTTTGTTGTGTATACCTCGTATTTTTGTATTCTTTGAACTTCTCTATTATTATACACAACAGTACCTAGTTCTTGAACTTGCGTAGGTACACTTACTTTACTAGCATTAATAGTTAAAGTATCTGTTTTTTTAAACAAAGATATTTTTTCGTCTAACAACGCATACCTATCAGCATACGCCAGACTAGTCTGAGGTTGTCTCAACAGTTGGTTAAGCTCATCAAAGTACTCTGTAAATATTTCTTGCTGTGCCTGTGTAGCAATCTTATTAAACTCAGTAGGTGTAAGCACACCTCTTTTTTCTTGTTGCAATACTACGAGTACGGCTTTGTATACCTGATTTACGTTTATAGCCATTTTTAATTATTTATTTTTGTTGGGCGTATTAGGCCCGAGTGAACGGGCCCTATACTATTGTTACATGTTATTTTAACTTTTTCTCGATAGATTTGAAAACTTCTACGCCTTCATCTGTCTTAAAGAAAGCTGCCATAGCAGAGTAAGGATTTTCATCAAATGGTACTGTCATAAGTTTTTTACCGTTTGATGCCCAAGAGAAAGATCGTTGATCATCTGACAACTTAATTATTTTAGCCTCAGCAGCTTTAATAGCAAAGTTTCTTAGTTGAACATTTTCGTCTTTAGCTAGTTCTATAAATAAAACTGGGTTTTGTCTAGCAAATATAAGCACATCTCTTTTTAATTCTTTAGATGACATATCATTTACTTTACTTCCAAACTCAACTCTTAATATAGCTTCTATCTGCTCTACGTCCATACCTCTAGCAGCGTTTAACGCGTCTATCTGAAGTTCCATCATATCAAGTTCGTCGGTTGCTTCAACAACAGAATCAAACTCTTTATAACGTTTTCCATTCATTGGGTGATACAAAGATAACAGTTTTTGTAAGGCTTGTTTTTCTTTTGGAACAAATAAAGCACCGTCTTTAAATAGTATAGTGCCTAATGTTACTTCGCCTTTTTGTTCGTCTACAAATGGTGAGTTCATATTTGTAGCATACCTAAGTTCTCTTTGTGTGTTTTTTTCACTATCATACCATAGCATAGGTTTTCTAGCGCTATGCTTAGATGGTATTCTAAGTGTTAATGGTTTGTATCTTCCTACTATTAGATACGTTCTATCTTTAATTTCCCAACCTTTTTCTACAGTTGGAGCTTCTTTTGTTTTTGACATAATATAATATAATATAATTAATAAAATAAAGGCATAGGGCGCCGAAGCGCCCGTACCTTTAAAGTAATCTACTTAGTAAATAATACAAAGTTGTTTGCACCTTGTACACATAAACATCTTTCAGATAGGAAGTTAACCTCCATAGCGTCTAGATCAGATGTGAAAGCACCTCCAACAGAACCAGTCAACCAAGTCTTCATACGACGATCGTCAGTTTGTGACGCTCTGTATCGTACGTGTAAGAATGGACGACGGATGTTACTACCAAGAACTTGATCGTAAACTGTTGATGTACCTGCTGGAATTAACACCCCATCAATAGCGCTTACGCCATAATCTGGTGGAATCAATCCATCACTAATAGCACCACGAGTAGAAGCATCGTTTAGATATTTCCAGTCAGTCTTATAGAAGTCGTAAGAACCTCTGCGGAAACCACTAAACCCTAGGTTTAATGCCATATCTTCAGAGTTTTCAAACAATCCATAAGCAGTACCACCGTTAGCACCGTTAGAAATACCAGCTAGCATATCATCAAATCCTAGTGATGTCTCACGGTTTAAGAAAAGCATGTTTTCTTCAATTGCTCCTTGTGTATCTAGGTTACGTAAGATATTATCAAACTCACCTAGCGCACTTGCAGCAGCGTTGAATCCAGCCTCTACGTTACCACGACCTTGAATAGCAGCAAACAAACCTTCTGTACCTTTGTAACCAGCGGCAGCTGCAGAACCAGCACCTAAAGCAGTATCAGCTTTTTCACCTTCAACCACGCTCATCTCTAGATAATCTTCGAAACGTAGACGAGTTTCAGACTCAGCTTTTAGATACCACAGGTAACCTCCAGTTCCATCTTCAGTAGCAACTTCTACCCAACCAATCTGAGCTGTGTCAGAACCAGATACCACGTATTTATTACGGATAATAACTGGTGAGTTAGAAAATTGTGTGAAAGCAGGATCTACACTTACATAGCCATCAGCTGCAGTAGCTGAAGTGTTGTTAGGTGTAGTAGAACCTTTAGCATACTCAGAACCAAATACGAATATTTTAATTCCAGTAGTAGCAAGCGCAGCTGTAGTAGTAGCATCATAAGGAGCTACAGTAAGCGCACCAGTAGTAAGGTTAGAAGCGGTTACAACACCTTTTAGTTCGTTGCCAGCACCATCAAGCATTACAATTGTAGACTGTGGAGAAATAACGTTTTTAACGTCTGCACCTACAGGAATAGTAATTGTATTTGTTTGATCGTTAGTACAACCATCATAAGAGATGTGTAAACGGTTTTGCTCAGACCAGATAACTTGGTCAGAAGTCATAGGCATTTCAGCTCCTACCATACGTAAGAATCCAGAAAGCGTACGATTCCCGTAACGCTCTACTTCTGCTTCATAAATTTCAGGTAGATACTGTTGTGCAAATGTATCAGAATCACCAGCACCCGCACCTCCGTTAAAAGACAGGAAGTTTGTGTCTAGCAATTGTTGTTGTTGACTTGGGACTATACTCCCAAATAAAGGACTTAAAGCCATAATTATTTATTTTTATTTTTTTATTGTTACTTTTTTGATTTTCAATTTTGAAGAATCAACACCGCTCATTGCTTTAACTTTAATCCCATTAACAAATACTTCACCAGCAGCTGTTTGACGAGGCTCGGTCGAAATGTTTTTCGATTTAGCCATAACATCTTTAACAGCGTCAGCTTTTCCTTGCTCATAAAAATGTTGAGCTATGGTATCAGCGTTTCTAGCAGCGTACAAAGCTTTGTGGTAGTCTTTAACTTTAATGACTTCGCCTTTATCGTTCAAGAACGTCTTGACAAAATTAGCTATATCTTTTTGCGCTTCAGCTACACTTTCAGGATTTTTAACACCATATCTGAATTTTTTCTCTCCTACATTGAAATCAAAACCTTTGAAATCATTAGAAAAAAGATTAGAAGTTTGGTTAACAAAAACCTGTTTGTTTTGTTCTACTACTTGTTGCTCTTCATTGTATCGGTTGAAAAAGTCTAAAGCTTTTTGTTGCTCTTGGGTTACGCCCGGTCTCAACTTGATCTCGTCGTAATATTTACCTTTTAAGCCTTCAAGAAAGTCTTTAGCTTTTGCAGCCTCCTCTTTGAACGCAATTTTCTTTTTGCGTATATCTTTTGGTTCATCTATATCTTCGTCATAATCAAAGTCTTCTAATAAAAGACTTACATCTTCAGAATCTAAATGTGGTTTAGTTTGTTTATAATATTCACTAATTAAAGTTTTACTATCAACATTGGTATAATCTGCATTAAGCCTAACATAGTCTTGTACAGTTCCACCAGTTTCTTCCATAAAAGTAACTAGCTTGTCAATATTTTCTGGTAGTTGTTTTTGCTCTACAACTGGTTGTTGTATTTGTTTTTCAACAACTTCTTGCTTTTCTTCAGTATCTTCAACTACAGTTAAAGGAGATTCTACTCCTTCGTCGGTGGCCCGTACTTCTTCAGCCACTTCCTTGCTGTCGCTACTGTCTTTGGACTCTTCGATAATAGCATCGCTATCATCTGTCTCTTGTGTTTGAACGGCATCTTCGTTTTTTATTTCTACTTTAGTAACCTCAGGAATTACCTCTACTTGAGATTCAATACCTTCTTTAGGTATTTCAATTTTAGTTACTTCGTTTTTTTTACCTAAGTTTTTAGGTTTAGTAGGAGTCTTCATTTTAAATTCTCCTTCTTGTTTTACTTCTGTTGACATAATATAATAATATAAAATTAAAGGATTTTATTTTTAACTAGGTTCAAACTGTTCAAGTCCAAATCCTCCTAGTGAGTCAAATCCAGATGACTCAAAGTTTTTAGGTAGTTCATCGTTTTGACGCTGTGCAATCATTTCTGATTGTTGCGTACCTATAATTCTAGCGCGCTCGTCTTTACGATCTTCTATTTTATCTTCTTTTTCTTTTTGAGCTTCTACTTCTAATTTAGCTAACTGCATATCATACTGAAACTTTTGCTCCATTAACTGACGTTTTATTTGAGCTTCAAGTTCCATTTTTTGTATATCAAACTGAGACTTACCTTGCTCAAGCTGTAGTTTTGTTTCTGTAAGAGCTTGTTGTTTTTGAACTTCAGCTAAAGCAGCTTGCTCAGAAGCTTGCGCATTAGCCTGCGCCTGCATTTGTATATTCTGCTGTTGAGCCATAGCAGCAGCCTCAGCTCTTTCAGCTTGTTTTTGTTTTAGATATTGATTAGCTAATTTAATATTTTTAATTTGCCTAATATCTATAGCATCTTCTAGATTTATTCCTCCAGACTGTAAAGCTATCTGTACATTTTGCTCTAACATTTGTTGTTCTTCTTCGTCTGGTTCTAACTCTAAAAATATACCAAACTCATGCATATTTAGTTTTTCTATTTCTTCTAAAGAACCTACATTGTATTGGTTTATACAACTAATTAAAGCGTTTTTAGTAAGAGGAAAGCTAAGCATATCACTAGCCTTTAAGCTTATATTTTCACAAGCTCTTATCGTTAAATACATAAGCGACTGAAGTATGTGTTTTGTCGCTGTGTTAGAAGCGGCAGCGGCTAATTTTTGTAAACCTACCAAAGCGTCTTTAGTTGGTTGACTACCGTCTCTAGCCTCGTTAAGCCCCGTCACGTCACGTATCATTTGTAAATAATACTGATACGTTTGTATTAACGCTTGTATTTTTTGTATACCAGAAGACGTTTGTAATTCTTGAATAGGTACTTTACCCCTATTGGGATCACCGTCTTGTGTTAAACTTCTACCTACAATACTACCAGTTTGGAAATACATATTCAAAGCTTCTTGAGCATTGTAACTTGTACCATTACCAAGATCAACCTCTGCTAAACCATCAACATCTACAAATACACCGTCTGGCACTGTCCGTGATAGTACTTGTTGTATTTTTAAATGTGTAAGCTGTATCATATCAGCAAAGCTAATACACTTGCTAACTAAACTATCTATACGACCTTTATACATTCTAGGTGCTGATATAGCGTAGTTCATTTGTACTTTAGTTTGATCGCTAAAAGGACGCGTCATGTTTTCAGCAAGTTCCCATTTAAGCATTTTTTCATGCCCAAGTATTTTAGCTCCGCTATATAAAACTTCTATAGCCCGATGTACTCTTTCAAAGTTGTCGTTTTCAGGTGGATCAAACGTATCTGGTTTTTCTAAAGCTTTTTCAAGACCTTGATCGGTTTGTTTTATCTTAAACACCTGGTTATTATAAGTTTTATATTCAAAAAATAAAACTTGAACTTGACTATATTGATCATCTTGACCATAATAGTTTCTAGTATAATTAGCGTCTCCAGGATATTTTTGTATTTCTTCTAATTCTGAATCAGTTAAATAAGGAAAAAGTTTTTTAACTTCTTGCAAGCTCATTGATTTCATTTCGCCTACATAATAAATATCTTCAAAATTAGGATCTTCAGTATATGAATAAACTAAATTAGCAGGATCTACATAATCAACAGTAATACCATTAGCTAAGTTAAAATCTGTTTTAACAGCTGATATACCTAATACGACTAAATCATAAGCAAGACGTTTTTTTACTTCGTCATACTTGTTGTAGTTTAAAACATTATCAATTAATTCCTCTTCAGCTATTTCTATAGACTGTTTATAACTTAATTGCATATAAAGCTCTAGCTCTTCCTCATTTTGCGGAAGCGCGTCTGGATTTATACTTGAAAAAAAGTTTTGGCCAGTAGCTTCGTTTAACGCTTCTATTTGTTTGCGACTCTGCATATCTTTTATAGCGTCAAAAACAAATTGAGTTCTTTGCTTAATAGCAAAAGGATCTGAAGCAAAAGATTTTATTTCATAACCTTTATCGGTCATACCGTTTACTACAATATCTACAAACTTAGATAATACAGCTACTGGTTTCCAGTCTAAATTTAAATAAGATAAATCACCATTAATAGATAGTTCATCTTTGTATTTAGCAACTGACTGCTCGCCCCTGGCGTATAGTCTAAGTCTGTGAAAGTCTTGCCAACTATTACCAAAACGACCACCAGCACCTAAACCTTTGTCACCTCTAAACCATTCGTTCTCAATAGCTCTACCTACGGCTAAGCCGTAATCATAAGTATTTTTCTCTGCGTCTGGTACTACCTGACTTGGAAAAGAACTATTAACATTAGTATAAACCATTTATTTTATTATTTTTGAAGAATAACCTGTGTTATCGTATTTTGTAAAATTAATACTAACTGGCTCTTTTTTTATTTCAGCCACTGGTGAGTATTTGTTTTTGTTGCAAGCCATTATAGCTAGACCAGAACTTATTGTTGCATCGAACTTTGTTCTATTGTTTATGTTAAACTTAGCCCAGTCTTCGAGCGTACGTTGAAAATACATTTGACCATACTCAGTTTCTTTTAAACCTACATAATCTTCTATATAAGATTCTATAGCAGCAGCATGCGCTTGTTTAATATCCTCGCTAGAGTTAGGTATACCACCTATTTCTCTTTCTGCAACTGAAAGCTTATTAAATGTTTTGTCAGGTCTATTTATAGAGAAGTTTCTATAACCTCTTCTTTTTAAATAATACAATAGCCTTGGCTTGTTATTCTCTGCTAATATAGGCATACCATAAAAATGTAAAGCCATAAGCACATCTTCAAAGAATATTTCAGCTGTTGGAGGTCTTGATATATATTCTAAAAAGAACATATTAAAAGGAGCTTCTTCCATGCTAAACTTTGTAAGCCCGTGCAAAGATCCTTTAGAACCTTTATTATCTACTGTACCTGATATATCGTATGAGTCACAACCAAAAGCACCGACATGCTCGTTACCCGGGTGTTTAACTCCATTCTTTATTATTACACGATTTTGTAATATTGCAGGTGGAATCCAAGATACTAAAAACCTACCATTATTTTCTGGTATAAAATTAACCGTTGTATCTTTTACTCCTCCAGTCCATTGGAAATTACCTTGCGTTACTAAGGTTTTATTTCTCATGTCTTCGTTATAATCTATTTGCTCGTATATCTTAGTTAAATTAAACAAAGATAACTTAGCTTCATCTCTGAACGCGTGTTTCTCCGTACGTGGAAACTGTCTATAGTATTCGTTTAAACCGTCCTGGTCGTTTTTAAGACCATCTACTTCATTTTCCCAATGCTCGATAACACCTGTTGTGATAAGGTCTCCTTGCGGATCTCTAACGGCGTCTTTTGGTTTGTCGAATACAGGTACGCCATAAGCATCAATGAATCCTTCGTAGTTCCATTCCATAGGTATGAACAAACTATATAGTCCTGAGCTAGTCTGGCCATTGCGGTTTCTTTGCGTAACATCTGAAGCATAATAAAGTTTTTTAAAGTTTCCTCCTCCTTTTTCTATAGCGTTACTAGTTGAACCCATCATACATTTACCAACGATCTTACTACCAAGTCTCATTGTGGTTTTTGTAACCCTCCAGTTGTTTAATATGTTATCTGGTCTTTCCCATTTACCCGATTCATCGTGCACCAACAGCTTTAGTTTTTCACCATCATAACTGTTATCACCTGTATTTTTCCAATCAATAGTAGTATCAAGTCCTTCAACTTCTTCTTCAACTTGACCTTCATTAAGTTTCTTTCTTGTTAATTTTGAAGCAGGTACTCTGTAAGCGAGTTCGGTTTTGGGCCTATCCATACCGTCTTGTATTGGCCTGAAAAAGAACGGGTAGTTAACAGATATTGGGACAACTTTATCTGTGAACATTTTTTTAGCATCGGCTCCAGATTTGGACAATATTCCAAACCGTGAGTCACTTGATATGGTTGCCATGTTGACAGTTTCACCGGAAGCCATGAACGAAAAGCCAGAACGTCTGTTCTTGAGGTAACACATACCATAGCACCTTGCGTCTGCTTTGCAAGCTTCCCAGAATATAAAGAATAATCTATTTGATTCCCTATAGTCTGCTGCCCCAACATCAATCTTGGACCACTGCAGGTACATATAGTGAGAACCAGTAATGTAAGTAGCCAAACCTTTATTATAGAACCAATATCCTTGCTCACGTCTTTTAAATTCTTCATCTATATAATCGTACCATTCTTCTTTAAAACTATTAGGGTAACGCTGCCAATCAAAAACACTTTTAATATTAGATAGTTTTTTTGGATATTCTGCCTTAGTCCATTTTTGTTCTTCTACTTTTTTAGAAATGCTAAAAACGTTTTCAGGTTCTTTTGGCAAAGCTATTTTAAGGTTTTGTATTTCAACAATCTCACCTATGGTTCCGTCTTTGCTTATAATTATAATATCATGCTCAACGTCATAACCGTATCTCCATTTGTTATACCTGTTGTTTCTTTTTAAAACTTTAGGTTTTATATGGTCTTGTATTCTTTTAACTAAAGATTGCTCGTACATCATCTTGATCTACCTTCTGCAAAACCTTTAAAACTTTTTTCTTTAGTTTCTTTTGTATCGCCGTCAAGCATTGATTTTTCTTCTTCTATTCTAGCAAGTATTTCAAACGCATCGAATATAGCTAACTTTTTTGTAGCAGCTGCGTTCTTAAGCCTGTCAGCGGATATATCATCATCTGAATCAACTATAGGTTCTTTAGCTACCTTTATTAACTCCTCAACTGCTTTTTGCCCAGCTTGGATTATATTCTTCCTCGTTTCCTTTGAACTCATACTTAACTAAAATATCATTTGATTGCATACAGTATAGTCTTTGTTTGTTTATAACAAACTCAAACTCTCTATTAGATTTAAACCCAACAAGATCACCTTCGTTTATACCTAAAGTTTTTAAGGTTTTATTACCTATCTTTACTATACCTTTATTTTTTACTTCTGGTTCTTGTGACCAGTCGTCTGTATTTTTTATTGGCATTATAAAGCAATGTTCACCCAAAGGTTTCCACTGGTATATATTTTTGTAAAGATATATTTGATCTAATTGGCATAGGTATTGATTATCGTTTAGCGTTTTGCTACTATCAACCTCTTTACCTTTTTGGTTATAATATCTTCTAAATACGTTGTGATGTATTATAACCTCGTCACCTTCTTCTATTGGTGTTGAATAAGCTGATGGTGTAGAAATAACTATAGCTTTTCTACTTATTAACTTAAAGTTTTCTATACTAGAATTAACTATAAGTTTATTACCATTTATATCAACTTCATTGTCATACCTACTTTCAACAGGCGTGACTATAAAATCAAAAACACTTCTCATTAATATTCTAAATCATATTCAACAGATACCGCCATGTTAGAATTAAACTTCTTCCATGGCAATACCTCGTTGTTTTTCTTTATAAATATGTTATAAGAAGCATCTTTATCTTCAAACAAAATATGTGATATTTCGTGCCCGCCATATACTTGCTGGCCGACAGCATAATGCATCGCATCATTTTTGTAATCAGAACCAATACTGATTTTTCTTATAACAGTACTCATTAGTCTTCTGCTTTAACTACAGCTAATTCACCTTCGTCTTCTTTTTCGATTTCAGTGTACGTACCATCTTCTAAATTAATATTGATAGCTCCGTATGTTTGTTCTAGTTGTTTTTTAGTATCTTCGATACCTTCGTTGATGCCAGCGATTTTATGAAGCAGTGAGTGTTTGTTTGCTTCTAATTGACCGATCTGATTTACAATAGTGCTTAGCTCTAATTGTTGTTCTTTAATAGTTTTAAGCTCTTCAGCTGTAATTGAATTTGACATTTAATTTAATTTAAGTTATTTAACTTTACTTATTATTACTTATTTTTTTACCTTTTTCCCACGTACGACCCACAAAATAAGCGCCATACACAGTTATTAATAGCGACTGGAATATAGGTATATAATCCTCTGCTATTGAAAACTCTCCTATGTTACCATCGAAAAATGCTAATACAGAAAATATAAAGGTAAGGTATATAAGAACCATTGGTCTTATATTTTTAGACAAGAAGGAATCGGACTTCATATCCGACTCCCATCTCGCTGTTACCTGATCTTGAGCATCTTTGTCAGCTTGCTCTAGCAGCTCTTCAACTTTTTGTTTAGCCGCAAGTCTTTCTTCATCAGTAGTTACTAGATCATCTATTATTTGACCTATGTCTTTAATGAGACCTCCAGTTATAAATTGAAGAATTTTTTTCATTTATTTTATTATTCGCCTTTAAGCTTTGTAGTGTATTTCTTTTTCGACTCTTCTCCAACATTATAAGTAAATTCTTTTACACCAGCTTCTCTTGCAGTTGTAAAAGCTTTTTCAAACTCTTTTCTGCGGCCACCTTTTCCTTCTACAAGTCCAGATCCAATATTAAAATCCATAGTAGTTGGTTTTTTATTTTCTTTCTTTGGATCTGGATCTAAATGAAATGCAGAACCTACAGCCATATATCCTACAGCTTTGCTTTTATGCTTCACAAAAGAAGCTGGACTTTGTTTATACGCCATTTTTGTTTAGTTTTTAATTATAAATATTAAGATCTACGTACTACATTCCCATCTTGATCAATATAGTCTTTACCTTGTTCTCTTCTTCTTTGCTGCTGGTTTTGTATAACTTTTTTACCAGCATTAGCCCTACGCGTTTCAACCTCTAATTTTTTAGCTTCTCTTTCATTAGCTAGTTTTATCCTTTTAGCTTCAACTTTTTTCTTTACTTCTTCAAGTCGTTTTTCTTTTTCAGTCTTTGTTGTTTTTCCACCGATTTTAGAAGCATCGCCAGTTACGGTAACACCGTCTTTAGAATTTGGATCAGTTTTTTTAGCAGGAGAAGCGTGATCCATTTTATATGGAGACATTTCCATAGCTGACGCTTTGCCATCAATAGGCATATCGTTTACTAAGTTTTTCTTTTCTTGACTTGTAGATTCCATATGGTAAGCAGAACCAGCCATCATAAGACCTGATGGTTTTCCTTTAGCGTCTACCATTTTAGCGCATGATGATTGTTTTTGTTTATATGCCATTTTGTTTTATTTTGTTTTGTTGTAAGCTTCTTTTTCCCATGGTAAGTTTTTAGCTCCTTCTTTAATACTCGAGCGAGGTATTACCTTACCTTTCCAATATACGTTTTTATTATCATAATCTAAATCACCTCTACGCATTTGATCTATATGTATCATTTCATGATCAATAACCTCTTGCATTTTATTAGGTGAAACGTTTTTATTTATAATAATCGTACCGTTATTATTAGCTTTTCCTAACACACCGTCCTCCATATCTACACTGTATATAGGAGTATTGTCTATTGAAAATGGTGGTGTTAATTTAAAAGCCATATTATTTGTTGTAAGGTACTTTATCGTTAAACCAGGCTTGTCTAGCAGAACAACCGCAAGGAATATTTAATCCCTCTGAAAGTTTATCAACTACAGTTTTAATACCTGTAGCTTTAGTAAACTTTGCTATGTCGTCTCCTAGTCCTTTTGATTTCATTACCATTTAACTTTGTCAGCCCAGTACGCGGCAGACATTTTTCCTTTTTTAATGTTTTTAGCGTGACGAGCTTTAAAACTAGCTCTACGCGCTTTAGACTTAGCATCTGTTTTTTTACCAGCTGTGCTAACACCTTGCTGACCAAATCTTATAATTTTTTCTAAACCACCACTGCAAGCTTTTACAATATGTGATTTAGTTTTATGATCTGGCGTACGCCGAGGTTTGTTACACTTAAGTGTTTTCTTATCAGTTGCCATATGTCCAAATTACATTAGGTGATTTATCATCGTCTATATCAGCGTGAATAAAAGTATCACCAATACCTATACGGTCTACACCGTGTTCTAATAATTCTCTAATTAAAGAAAAACGTTCTTTACTTTTGCTGCAAGCTATATCTACAGCAAGTCCTTTTAAATGAGATGACTTACTTGTTCCACCCACGGCTTCGTTATGTGAAGGCGTTCGATAACCAGATGTTATACGTAAAGGTGTGCCTAGCTCTTCTCTTATACTATCTAATATGCTTATAAGCTTTTTACTCATCATCTGCCCGCTACCTTGTACGTCAGGCGAATCGAACTCTTCATAAGTAAAATACTTAAACATTATTTTTTATTTTTAAGCTGAATCCATTTAGACAACGTGTAACCAATAGTTACTATCAAAAGTAATACTTTTAAACTCATTTCTATTTGTGCAAATGTAGTTACACCAAGCGTAGTTGTATTAATAGCGTATAATTTTAAATCGTTAAGACTCATCTTAAAATCCTTTAGCCCGTTGGGTTATTGGCCCTTGTAGGCTATATGATTTGCAAGGGTATTTTTTAACATGCATACCTGTAATACCAGAGCTACTGCCCTTACCCATTGGAAAACCAGTAGTATCTAATGGCCCGTCCCAAACGTGCGATTCTCCTACTTGTCCTTCTAGTGTAGGTTTTCCAAGTAATTTTCCTATATTGTGATCCATAATTATTTTATTATTCGTTTTCGTCTTTTTCTCCTTTTTTCTTTTCAATAAGTTTTTCAGCAACCTGGCCAAAAGCTTCAGCTGCTTTTCTAGCTACATAACCGTGAGAATCATCTATAACAGTTTTAGGATTTTCATAACTAGCAGCCGGTGAATTATCTTCAGCTTTTAAACCTTCGTATATAGCTGTGTTACCACCTTCGTATACTTTGCTACCTGGGCCAAATGCTTTTTCTTGCTTAGCGCTCATTTGTGTAACAGAACCTGAATTAGGCATAGACATTTGTCGTTCTAAACCAGATCCAAAAGCAGTTTCCGCCATACCTTGAGTTTGTTCGCTAAATACAGGTTTAGCATTACCCATCATGTTTGCTGGAGTAATTTGAAATGTTTTACCCTCAAAAGGGTTTGCTTGATCCATAGCTCCTCCAGTCATAGGATTTTGAGCTGCAGTACCCATTGTTCCTCCAGCTACACTACTAGCTGCAGCAGCTTGCTGAGCTTGAGTTGCTTGCTGAGCTTGATTACGCTCCATTGCCATTTGATATGCGGTGTTATTTTCTAGAAATCCACTCATAATACTTGAGTTTTTCATACCTATTTGACCAGCAGCCCCTGCAATACCTCCCATGAATTTATTTGGTGAATCATTTTTCATTTGTAAATTACCACCATCTACACTAGTGTCAATGGATTTTTTAGTTTTATTTTCTTGCCTTGTTTTAGCTTTAGCTGTTTTTTTAGCTTGTCTAGCTTTAACTCTTTCAGCACCTTCTGTTTGTCTTTCAATACGTCTTTCTTGTCTACCTTCTAGTCTAGCAGCTCTTTTTAAATTACCTCTAGATTTAGCGGTTTGTATTTTAGAATCTAAATCTGGACTAGCACCTTCTTTTAAAGTTCTTGGTTTTTCAACTTTATGCTTGTTTGTCATATCAGGTCTGTCTTCAGAAGTTGCCTTTGCTCTTTTTTTACTAGCAATAGCATCAGCAATAGCATCACCAGCAGAAGCTATACCTTCTCCCATACCCTCTGAAGCGTACGTTTGTGGATCAAACGAAGGGTTTGAAAATGTTCCATATTCACCAGCTCCAAATCCGCTACGCATATTATCTGTAAAAAAACTATTATCAGCAAAGCTGTTTTTTGGTTTATCCGTCTCTTGTTTAAAAGGTGAGGATTTTGGTAATTTAAAAGCCATAATTATCTTTCTTTATCTTTATTGACATTGTTAATAGCAAATGAATAAACTTTATCGCTATAGCTTTTGCCTTTCATTATACTGTTGCGCCTAGTGCTAGTGGGTATATCCTCTTCACCAAGCATTATTTTGTATACTCTTGATATTAGTTGTTTGCCTTTAAAAGAAACTTTATATATATTATACTTTTGTGTAGTCCTATTGTTTCTTCGCCAAAGCGTAATCCAATCGTTTTGTAAAAGCTTATTCCATCTACGATTATCCCAACTAAAAGAATATGTACCGTCTTCAAAATCTTTTCTAGTAAACATATCCATGCAGTCTAAATATATTAAAAGCTCTAGCTCTGCATCGTTTAAATCATTATTTTTACAAGCCCACTTACGTATTATACGATAGTGTTTAAGAAGATTTAAATCCCTAATGTCACTAGCATCTATTCTCATAGCACAACTACAACGTCTACATCTCGTATAACATAAAAAACTTCTTTGTCTACTTCAAGTCTGTGGCCAGCGTTTTTATCGTAGAATATTGTTTGACCTTCTTCCACACCTTTAACGTCGTCGCCACAATGAAGTATAGTCGCTTCTTTATAACGAATATCAACTCTTTGAGAACCTGTCAACATTAGACCACCGTCAGTTTTTTTGATGGTGTCTTCTTTTTTCTTTTTTATTACTATATTTCTACCTACTGCTTTCATCTCCAACTCTTAAATTATTGATTACACAATCCGTAGATAATATAGTGGTAGCCACTGAAGCCGCGTGTTTGAGTGCGCTTTTAGTTACAAGTAAAGGATCTATAATCCCTGTATCAACCATGTGAACAGTTTCACCTGTAACTACATTAACACCCATACCTTCTTCGGGCGTACCAACCTCTTCTAGTCCAGCGTTATTTAGTATAGTTTTAAACGGAGCTTTAATAGCCTCTAGCAATATCTTTTCACCAACGTTTTTACCTTTGGTTTTATTAGATGCATCGCGAAGAGCTATACCACCTCCAGATACTATACCTTCTTTTACCGCGGCTTTAGTAGCACAGATAGCATCTTCGACTCTATCTGATTTTTCTTTTAACTCTATCTCTGAGTTAGCCCCTATTTTTACAACTGCAACTTTCGCTGATAGTCTAGCTAATCTTTTTTCAAGTCTTATAATTTCACCGGGAGCTTTAGCTTTAGATATTAGTTTTTTAACTGAATCAATTAAACGCTTTATCTCGTCAGTAGAAGTATCTACTTGAAGTATTGTATCTGTATCACTAGTTGTGCTCTTAAAACATGATCCTAGGAAGTCTGGGTTTATAACATCTAAGTCATCACCAAGATCTTCATTGATAACAGTAGCACCAGTTAGCATAGCTAAATCAGACATTGTATCTTTTTTATTTATACCGTACGTAGGTGCGTTTACTACATTTACTTTTATATTACCTTTAACTTTATTCATTGCTAGCGTAGCTAACACCTCGGTTTCTAAATCACCAATAATAAGTAAAGGCTTTTTGTTTTTAATTACGTATTCAAGTACCGACTGAATCTTACGTACAGATTCTATAGGTGACTCAATTAGTAACACAAGTGGGTTATCAAGCTCTGCTATACGTTTTTCTTTGCTTGTTACAAAGTGAGAGTTTGTTAAACCTTTTTCGTATTGCACGCCATCGACAAGTTCAAACTCTGTCTTGTCTTCTGTTGTAGGTTCCATTATAACAACACCGTTTTCACCAGCAGCTTTAAAAGCATCACCGATTATTTTGCCAAGCTCAGCATCGTTGTTACAACTAATAGTAGCTACATCATCTAGCATACTACCTTCTACTGCAATAACCTTTTTTTCTAAGTAATCAATTACTTTGTCAACAGCACTTGTTATACCGTTTTTAATATTACGTATATTATCTTTATCGATATTTTTATACGCTTCAGTTAAAATTGAGTGCGCTAGTACTGTAGCCGTTGTTGTTCCATCGCCAGCTTCTTGAACAGTTTTTCTAGCAGCTTCCTTTAGAAGCGTAGCACCCATATTTTCTACTGGGTCTAATAGTGTAATAGCGTTTGCTACAGTTACACCATCTTTTGTAATGACAGGTTTGCCCTGATCATCTTCTAGTATTACACATTGGCCGCTAGCCCCAAGTGTGGAGCTAACAGCCTTTGTTAATTTATCTATACCTTTAAACACCTTATCTTTAGCATCTTGGCCAAAGTTAAGATTTTTGACAATTTTGTCAGTCATAATTTAATTTAATTTAATTGTATTGTATAATTTTATTCAAAGGTTTTAACGACTTGTGGTCCGCGCAAGTAACCAAGCTTTTTTTCATAGTGCGATATTGATGCGTCTATTGCTTGCTCAGCTCCTTCGAGGGTTTCGCGTCTCGTTACGTCGATCCAAGAATCTTCTTTTTTTAGATCTAGGTATTCTGTTTGGTAGAAACCGTTTGGTAGCTGGACTATACGCCAGTGTTTCTTTTCAGATACATGCTTCCAAAGGTTGATGGTTTCTTCACTTATTTGTGGTTGACTACTCCACGATTGAGTCTGGTAAAATAGTGTCATTGGTTTTGGTTTTAAATTACTATTTGGTTTGCCATTTCCCTGGCCGGGTATATTCTATATACTCACTTGGTTTTAGTGATTTTTACTTATGACCAAGGAAGCCCTGCATTAGTAGGTAAATCTTCTATCTGTTCTTTTTTAATAGTAGCTTGCGCATCTACATAAGTTTCTGCATCTGTTACTACAGTTGAACCTAAGTCAGTTTGAACTAAGCCTACAACTTGAGATTCTGTTAGTTGATCATAAGGTGTAAGTGGAGCAGGTCCTACAACGCCAGATAAAGTATTAGTAAATACTTTTCTAGCATAACCAACACCGTCCTGCCCTTGCGCTGCAGATATTACTACCAGCTTATCTTCGCTAGCGTTGTTTTCATATTCCATTGATAAAATTGTCCAAGTTGCCATAATCGTTTAAGGTTTTATAGGTCTATCTCCGTTAGGGAAGTCAGCCTGTTGTGGGTAATCTCTTAATTCTTGCCTATATGTTAAATATTCTTCATGTTGCGGGTGATCTGTTAGTGGAACTATCCAATCAAAGTCTTTTAATTCTCTATCACGCCATTTTCTTTCTTGTTCTGATTTATATAAAATAGCTTCCTCACCCTCTAGTAAATCAAAAGGGTTATAAAATTTTTCATCTTTATATACGAAACCAACACCTACGTCTTTACCAGTTACATTTATTGTGGTTTCTTCTAAAGTTTCTGCAAAGTCATCTGAAGCTACAATTACTTTTTCAACTTTATTATTTTTTATTATTGCTATTAAATTTTCCATTTTTTGTATTTTATTCGTACCACATTACTCTAACAAATCCACTAGCGGCAGTCCCGCCATAAGCTCCTTGGCCAGTATTTGCTTTTGGAATTCTAACGCCCGCGCCAGGAGGATTACCCCAAGCTGCTCCAGCTCCATACCCAAATATACCATTACCAGCAGTAGCCACAGGAGGCCCACTCGTGCTACCGGTATCAGGTGAACCCCAGCTAGGTGAAACAGAATTAATATTTCCTTCAAAATTACTACCTCCTTGTGAAGAAATATCAATACCACCTGCTGTTGCTCCGTCGAATTCACTAGCACTTCCGCCAGAAGTACCACCGCCAGCTCCTACCGTTACAGTCACTCCACTGGTATTTGTTAAATACATAGGTATTATTTGAGCTTCACCTCCTTGGCCAGCGTTACCGTTACCCGCAGCACAACCACCTCCAACTATTAAAACTTGTATAAAACCTCCAGCTGATATTAAATTAGATGTTGGTGTAAAAGTTCCACTTGTAGTAAAATCTTGAAACTTAGGTGCTAAACCACCACCACCACCGCCTCCGGCTAATGGAAAAAAATCTGTATATTTACTCATTTATATTTATTTAAATATTTATTTTATATTTCACCTGTTGCACCGACTATAACCCAACCGTACGCTGGCCCTACATATATTAATTCGAATGCAGCTTTATTATTATCTAACGTCATAATTTGAGGTATAGACATTATTCTTTCAGAACCTGGGTTTATAGTACACGTTGTTACTGCAGTTAAGTTTGATACTTTAATACTATCACCAGATGATGGGCTTGCTGGTAGTGTAAGTTCTATAGCAGATGATCCTTGTAAAACGTATAAATAATTTTTTTGACCTGTTGCATTAGCTGTTAATACTTGAACTGAGTAGTTTGTATTACCACTTATTATTGTTTCTATTATTCTACCATCAGCATCAACAGATAAATTCCGGGTTGCTGTTCCAGTTACCGTACCCGATCCGTATGTTGGTAATTTAATATGTCCAGCACTGTTTATACTTAAGGCGTTTGATCTACCAGGGCCAGTATCCGTTCCGTTACCTATTTGAAATTTATCGTATGTATCTGTATTGTCGTTTAATCTACCTAAATAAACACCAAACTGTGTCGAGGCTATTAAGCCAGATCCTATTAGTTTTACCTGCCCTTTCTGGTCCGTGTTATTACTATCACCAGCTACAAAAGAGCTGAAAGAGTTTGCTGTAATAGTATTTGATTGCCCAAACGCAGCCGAGGTGGCTGAGCCTACACTACTTCCTTGCCCGTAAAGAATAGAACTTGCGGATGTTACTGTACCATTTTTACCACCTATAAATGAATTATCTCCTGAAACAACATTATTATCACCTGTTGCTACAGATTGTAAGCCGCTAGCTGTTGTGCCAGTACCTGTGGCTAAAGAGTTAGCGCCAGACGCTACAGATTCAAAACCAAACTTAGCAGAGTTGTTTCCACTAGCAGAACCTTCATATCCAAACTTAACAGCATTGTTTCCTGTTGCTGTGCCACCAAAACCAGAAACAAAAGTGTTTTTGCCCTGCGCAACGCCTTTTTCACCAATAGCTACAGATGATTGCCCGGATGCGATTGAATCTTGGCCGGCCGCGATACTATAGTTACCCGTAGATTGTGATTTATTACCAAACGCCGCGGATGCTAAAGCGGTTGCTTCGGTTAACAAACCAAATGCTGAAGCGCCGCCGCCTGAAGCGAGTGTTAAAAAGTTAGCTGCAAACGAACCGTTACCAAAAGCTGTAGTAGCCGATCCTACCGATAATGCGTTTTCGCCATTAGCAAAAGCATTGCCACCCATATTAAACGATGGGCCGTTGTTTAGTATATCACCCGAAGGTAACACTACACCTCCACCGCCATCTTGTGTAATTGAAAACTTATTCTCATCACCTGATTTTAACTTATACAACACGGTGTTTGTAGGTGGTGTATATTGATTAGTACCTGTGATGCTGTTAAAATCAAATATAGGATCTGCACCTGTATTATCTTGTGTTATTTGAGAATCTGCTAAATCAGTAGTTGTACTCCAAATTGGTATAGTATTAACTGTACCTGAACCGCCAACTATAGAAGGTGGTATAGTAGGGAACGTTTGGAGCGCTCCTGTTCCGTCAATATATTCAGATGTTGTACCAACGCCTGTTACAGTTAAAGTTCCTGACGTTGTTACAGGAGAGTTAGCAACTAAAAAAGCAGCAGGCATACTAAGCCCTACGCTTTCAACAGTGCCGGTTGTTATCGTTGGAAAAGTTGTTAAGTTACCAGCACCATCTATATATTGTAAAGCTGAGCCGTTTAATGTAATATCAACTGAAGGATTTACTGTAGATACATTACCTATAGTAGCTGTAAAAGCGTTTCCAGCGTGAGTTGCCGCGACGCTAGTAACTGTTCCGCTACCACCACCGCCGCCAGAAACAACAGACCAACTGCTATTTTGACGAGCATATTGCTGCCCATCGGTTGGAGCTTCTGGAAAACTAACTTTAGCGTTATTAGCGATTATATCATCTGCTTGAGTTTGCGTTATGGTAGTTGTATTACCTGCTAATGCTGTAGCGGATGTTGTACCTATTTGTAAAAATCCAGAAACATCAACATCTGCTAAACCACCTGTTCTTGTAAGTGAGAGTGTTCCAGTGCTATTGCTATAAGAACCTCCATCTACGTAGTTGTCAGTTCCACCACCTCCACCAGATGGCAATGTAACTGTTAACGTGTTTATCTCTGTTACGTGACCTTGTTCATTTGTATTAATAGAATCTATAACATTAAAGCTGCCACCAGCGCCTGGAGATGAAGAAGAACTTGTAGTTGTAAGGTTAGTATTATCATGGTTAAAAGTAACTTCAGGACCAGCACCTACAGATGTGCTTATATAGGTTCCACCAGCAAGTAATAATGTTTCAGTTGTATTAACTGTTTGAGCATTACCTGTATCAGCATTTACATTAAACGTGTAAGTTCCAGGTATAGTAGCTACTTCAGCCCACGTGTTGTTTTTAGTTAAATATCTTTCGTTAACACCTGAATTTCCATCAACAGCGGAAATATCTACGGTTATTGTTTGGCCACCAGCAGCGGTATCTATATATGTACCACCAGCTATATCAAATACTTGGGTGTCTAAATTTATAGAACCAGTACCTGTATCACCTTCTATTTGAAGATCTTTATCTAGTTGACTATCTACATAACCCTTTGAAGCTGCATCTGTATTTTGTATAGGTGTTAGCGGTATCGTTACTTGACCAGCAAAGCTTGATCTGTTTAAGTCTGTTACATTTATAGGTACTGAAAAATCTGCCTCTGTATTGTCTATACAAAGTCTTTCTGTCGGTTGAGCGCCGGCTTGGTTTGACGATGTTTTAATACAAAGTTTGCCACCTCCAGTGTTGCCACCTCCAGCTTGGCCAAGTGTTTTTACTTCTATTTGCGCTACAGTATATTGACTATCATCGTCAATACTATACTGTAATACACCAACCTTGTCACCGGCTAGTACGTCTCCATCTTTTCTAAACAAATCTAACACACCTGGTACATTACCAAAAATGCCTCTGTGAGCAACTCTTAAATCTGGGTACTCTCCAAAAGTGGTATCAAGTTTAGTTGTATTTAAACCAATAGCCCCGTTTGAAGTAATAGGTGCAGATACTTGATAAAAACCAGAATCGCGTAATACGCCTTGATTGTTATTGACAGGTATGTAGTTATTTGCCAATGTATCTATTTGTACATCACCTGTTATAGTTGTATTACCAGCTATAGTTATTTTAGTACCAGCTACACCGTTAGAAGGTGAGCTATCTTGACTCATTATAGACCCAGTTATTCTAGTACCGCTTTGATTGAATACAGGTATTTGAAAATCAGAAGCGTTAGGATCTATAAGCTTATCTATGATATATTCTGCAATAGTACCTACACCAACACTGAAATTTGATATTTCATCTGGATCGTCTGGTACTCTGGATATTATAAATAGATCCGAATCTTGTGGGGTAGTTATTGGATAACTATAAATTATTGCCATTTATTATTTTTTATTTTTTTTTATTTTATGCATCTTTACAAAATCTAATAGCCCAATAAGGAAATCCCGCGCCTACGGATCCTT
>JACKZZ010018358.1_pt1 | contig 36746 bp, 68 predicted proteins | sample 8027871 | NCBI WGS metagenome assembly JACKZZ01 (sample SAMN15724774, study PRJNA655200) | protist metagenome | isolation source: fluorescence activated cell sorting (FACS) single amplified genomes of... | place: USA: West Boothbay Harbor, Gulf of Maine | collected 2000-07-19
AGTAAGTGTTACTTAGTCTCCACCATTTCCTGCTGATACTGCACAAGTTGCTCCTCTACGACTTCATCTACACAATCTTGAATCACCTGATAGATGTAATCAACGTTGCCTACATCATCAAAGATACGTCTAACCAGTGCAGGATCTTCTACATTATTATCATAATCAATGTTGCCATCTTCATCCTTTAGATGACAATCATTCTTGGTATAAATCCATGCGGCACACTCTGCATCCTCCCCCTGTTCTTTGATCATACTGTTAACACGGTCTTGAAGTTGCTTGAGAGTGTAGTTCATGATTTGAATGAGTGAGTGTTAGATAGTGAAGGGTTAGTTAGTATCAGTTACCGAAGAACTCATCGTGACAATCAGCAACGAAATCTACAAGTTCATCGTTACAATCAAGACCGAAACGATCACATACAAAATCGACACACATATCAAGGGGAGGCATCATCTCCAGCATGTAGTTTGCGAGGTCTGAAGCAATCTCTTCCTTGAGACGGTTCATATCACTTTGCATGGCATAAGTGCAGGGGTCGGTGTAAGGTTGCATTTGGTGAATTCCTTTGACCCTTCTACAATACACGGTTTTGAGGTCTGTGCCTATTTTGTGTGCCACTTTGACCAACTGTCCACTCGCGGCCGACCGGTTTGTGTTACTTAGTAGTCTATCTTACCGTTGAGATATCCTTCCACATCAAACTTCTTATCATCTTCCCCCTCTTCTTTATATTCAATCACATCATAAATCTCACCCGGCATGTCATTAATCTCAGAGAAAATGTCAGTGTCGAAAGTGTCGTAATCCATTTTAAAAAAAGTGTTAGTGAGTGTGAGTTGAGTAAGTGTTACTTAGTCTATAAGTTCTTTCATCATTTCGTTTACTTCTATTCCGTTGATATTAACATCGTCCCACTTACAACTGTCTGGTGTTTCTTTACTTCCAGCATCGTGAATCATACTTACCAGATGCCCATAAGTTCCACCATCCCTGGCAACATCACATGCAAGTTCATACAAACCACAATCATTTCCGATCCAGAGAGCAACATTCCAGGTTTCCCAATTTGTCCAACCGTTGTAACCTTGCATTTGGTGAATTCCTTTGACCCTTCTACAATACACGATTTTGGACCCTGTGCCGAAACCTTGTGACACTTTACCGACTGGGAGGCATCCGATCGGTTTGTGTTACTTAGTGGGGAAATTCTTACAGACACTATCACATAGGACACGAACTAGTTCTTCATACTTATCAGACGATGCTGGAAAGTATTCACAAAAGAATTCATCACAAATACAATCAATATCTTCCATCAATTGTTCCCGTGCTGATAACATCTCAAGTGTGTCGTTGTTAATCATTTTTGGAATGAATTGTTTGACTTGAAACTACAATACACGATTTTGGTGCCCTGTGCTCATTTAGTGGACAGTTCCACGATTGGCACAAGACACTAGTTTAAACTGTGCCGATCCACAAACTGGCACACTAATAGATATCTGCTGTCTCTTTTATACTAATATCAATATTCTCATCACCTTCTAGTCCCAAAATATCAACCCAATTGATATTCTTTAGGTCTAGATCTTCATAACACTCAATGTCTAATGTAACACTCACAATGCGTTTCTGTGCGTACATGTGTATCTCGTGTGATGTTTACGTATTATATCATGCGTAGTGCTTATATGCAAGCTCGACGTAATCATGTGTATCTCGTGCGTACTCATCATCATCGTCATATGCATCTAGTTGCATATCTCGTGATGTATTATGCATGTATGTCTCGCACATCTCGTCGAGATCGTATACATTATGATCATTGCTTAATGATGTATAGTCGAGATTGTGATCGTAGTAATACATGGGTCTCGTCGAGATTTGTATGTTACTTGTATATTATACTGTTATCTCGTCTAGATGTCAAGTGCTGTCTCGACGAGATCCATAAGGATTATTTATAAGTCTCGTCGAGAAAAATGTGTGGGTCTCAGTATTTTTATGCGGGGGGTCTTGACAAAATACTCTCGGTGTGCTATGCTTGCAGGTAAAGGTCACAAGTCTCAGAAGGTTTATAAGGCATAAGATCTGAGGTTTATGAGAACTTTATAAGGCATAAGATCTAAGGTTTAGAAGAACTTTATAAGAGGTTTTCCACACAAATAATAGGGTTTATCCACAGAAATACAATACTTTTCCACAACTATGTAAAAAACTGTTTTATATTTATAATCATATTTAAAACCTATTTTTTAACCTATAATGTATCCGTTGTTACCATTAGTTCATTAAGATTCACCACTTACCTATTGGACACCGACTCACACCAAACTTCACCTTATGAGACAGATGACATCCACACTGTCTACACCTATTCTGTCTTACACTATAATAATCACACTTCTTACATATATCCATTCTTTCCTTCTGTTCTTCTTTAGATAGAAGTAACTTATTCTCATTACTAGGTGATAAATCAATTACATTCTTGACTACTTCAAATGTAAACTTTGCTAAGTTCTTTCCTTGTTCATTAACAGAAGGAAACTCCTCATCTCTATTCTTCTCTTCCATAATTCATTCCTCCCAGATAGAACCATCCTGTTGCAACATACTTATTACCTTTCAATACTAACCCTCCTCTATGACAATGTGTAATACCTGCTGGCCATATAAGTAACTTACCTCTCTCTGGTTGTATTCTTTTCTTATAATACAAGTACTCTGTTTCTCCTCCTTCATAATCATCATTTAAATATACCATCCATACAAGAGATCTTCGTGCCTCTTGAAAGTAACTATTCTCATCGTGCCAGACATGATAACCACCACCGGCAGGAGTCTTCTGTATCTTTTGTGCCAGTGAATAAAATGGTACAGTAGACAGATGACCAAATACAGTAGTATACTCCTCTAGGCATTCAAACAATACTTCATTCATTTGTTTAGATACTGGTCCATCTAAACTTGGACCCATATCATATAAATCTAATGCCCAATCAAATCTACCGGCATTTTTAGTATCAAATTGTTCATCACCACAATAAACCGCATCAATATCCTGATAGTAATCAAAACACCTTATAATTTCATTACAATACTCAGTAGAATATGCACATGAGTATTCTCCAATAAAGTCAGAATACCTTCCCTTTAATTCAGTTGATTCGTTCATGCCTTTCAATAAATTCTTGATACTCTGGATACTTCTCTATTATAACATCTTTTAATTCATTATAATACTTACTCTTCCATTCTTCATCATTTGATATCCACTTATCTAATGGACAATCCCCCCACTGATCTTTTATCTTATGGGGTAAATAACATCCACATTCCTTACATCCTTCCTCCGGTTCATCAAAGTGTTCACATGCCTGACAAATACTCCATCGTTCTTTTTGACAGTTCGTAGATGCATAAAATGAATGATCCGCTTCCTGTAGAAAGAACTCATCCATAAATTTAAATACTAAATCATCTAACATAATAAGATTTCATTTCATATTATATATCAACAATCCTACCCTTTACAGTATTGCTCGTATAACTTTTCATCACGGCATTCTTCTTTTGAATTGCGATTCCGGCACTACCAGAACCTGCCTGTCCCCAATCTCCTCCACTCGTTCCGGGATTTCCACTGTTTCCTGTTGAACTACCTCCACTACAACTATTCGTGTTTCCACGGTTTCCAGAATTTCCCGATAAAGTTCCAGACTGATAACTGAATCCTCTGCCACGTCCTCCACTACCGGCATTTCCTCCACTACCTCCTGACTTATTATAATTATTGGTTTGTATACACCTAATGGTCCAACTAGAAGAACACTGATAATTACCTCCCGGATAATCACCACTACCTCTTCTTGTTCCACCTCCACGACAACGATTTCTTATACCATTTTGATTTGCACTCTGCCATCTTCCTCCACTTCTTGCTCTACGACACGATTGCCCAGGTTTTGCAGAACTTAAATTAGTTCCATTCCTAAATGGATTGTTCGTATTATAATTATTGGTGCTACTACAATTTAAAGTTCCACCACTATTTCCCCTATTTCCACTCGTTCCGGAACCACCTCCAGCAAAAATTGATCCATAGGCATAAATCTCAACAGGTGAATTTGTTCTGGTATTGCTTACATACAGTGCATCTCCTCCTCTACCTACACCACCAGATGATTGTACTTGTGTATCAACAGTGAATGCCCAGAATTTGGCATATGTTGCCTGCTTTTCTCCACTCGTCAAACTATTGGTCATATCAAAAGTAACTTCATACCGAGTATCCGAAATTGCTTTTGGATAACCTGGTACTACTCTTATCGAATTGTCTCCGGCACTTAAACCACTTGCTCTGGCATTTGTATCAGAAATCGATGTCGTAACTCTTGGATTCGATGATCCCCCCGATATATCAATATAATATCCTAAACTTCCTACAGGATGACCTTCGGTTCCACCAGAAATGGCAGGAGCACTTACATTAACTCGAAAATCTCTTACTAATGTTCCCTGTCGTCTTCCTGGTCTTACACTATTAGCCATATCAAAAGCAAAATCCCATCGATTATCAGTAAGTTGTTTTGGATAACCTGGTGCTAATCTTAGTGTACCTCCATTATCTACTAAACCACTTGCTCTGGTGCTAGTATCTAACACAGTGGCAGTAAGAGTTGCATCAGTAATCTCTGGCACAGTATTTCCAACTAAATCAACATAATATCCCATACTTCCTACAGGATGATCTTCGGTTCCGGCGGATACCGCCGGAGCACTCAGATTAATAGACCAAGTTCTAACATATGTTGCCTGCCTTCCAGATACTAAACTATTATCCATATCAAATACAATTTCCCATCGAGTATCACTAAGTTTTTTTGGATAACCTGATACCAATTTTATTGTACCATTGGCATTTCCTCCACCCCCTCTAGTGAAAGTATTTTCTACGTTTACCGCGATACTTGCATCTTCAACATCTTGTATATCAAAATAATACCCCAAATCTCCTACAGGATGACCTTCGGTTCCACCAGCAACTGCATCGGAAGTAACAGTATAAGACCAACTCCTAACATATGTTCCCTGCCTTCCAGATGTTATACTATTGGCCATATCAAAAGTAACTTCATACCGAGTACTATTAATCTTTCGCAATCTAACCAATCTTATTGTACCACTGGCACTTGAACCACTTGCTCTATTACTGGTATTTACAACCGCTACAGAAACAGATGGATTATTAAGTGCCGAGTCAAAATCAATATAATATCCCATACTTCCTACAGCCTGACCTTCAGATCCACCAACAACAGCAGGAATGTCAATCTTAACCTCAAAATCATATACAAATGTTGACTGTCTTCCGAAACCTGTACTACTGGGCATATCAAAAGAAAACTCCCACCGAGTAGCAGAAACTTTTTTCGGATAACCTGATGCCATACGAATGCCACTGTAAGTAATACCGGTGTTGTTATAACTTGCTCTCTTTCTAGTACTAGTACTTCCTGTGACAACTGGATCGATAACACCGGTTACATCAACATAATATTTCAATCTGCCTACGGCATTCCCTTCAGAACTTGTTGCACCACCAGCATCTCTTGTTACTCTAACCGTTGCACCAAGATTATTACTTCCAACACTGATACTAGTTCTATCATTTCTAACCGTTATTGTATCACTTCCTTCTTTTTGATTTGTTGTGTTAGTATCTCCCGTAAACCACCTTGATATCTTAGCAGATGCTCCAGTAATTTGAGGTGAGATGCTCACACTACCTCTACTATCAGTAACATTTGCTGTTCCGTTTACAGCTGGAATGGGTGCTGATGGATTACTGGATGGAACATTACTAAATCTTGTTACATTAATATCTACTCCTTCAATTCGTGTAAAAGTTACATCACCTTGAACATCATTCACATCTAACTTTTGGTCTATGGCATCTTTAGGACCAGAATCGGGATCAATTTGATCATCTTTAATATATCTTTCTATAGCAAATGTTGCTCCATCAACATTATCAGTAAAACTTACATCACCTGCAACATCTGTTACATTTGCTGATCCAGATATATCCGGTACAGGTTGTCTTTCTGTAAAAACCACATCCTCATCTTCAAATCTTGACACATTAACCGTGATTCCACTAATGGATTCAAAGTCTACATTGGTTTGATCATTTACTACGTTTGATGTTCCAGTTACGGAGTTTACAGAAACATTTAGTCGTCCTCCCTCACCATAAATTTTTCCATTCTCATCAACTTCAATTTCTAAATTATATAAATCACCTCCAAATGTAAGTGCATCTTTATTAATTTGATTTGCATAAACCGTACCTGTTACATCAAATTTCTTTAGAACATTACGACTTAAATTTCCATTCCATGTCGATGTATCACTATCAAAATATGCTAGTTCCTCATTATTACCACTCTGAGTGACATTATACTCCATGACAGTATTTCTTAATGCACTCACATTCCAATTACTTTCGGAACCAATATCTTGATTCTCTGTTGCATCAGGAATTACTGGTTCAATTTTTGATGCCTTGGGACCATCCCAATCAACATCATCACCTGTATTTCTTCTGTAAAGTGAGGCACGGACATTTGCAGTATTACCACCAAACTCATCTCTAATTTCAGAAAAAGATATAGGACCCGAAGTACCAACAAGTTTTTCAACTTTACTAACGTTAACTGCCATGGATATGGTAAACTACTTTTTTATATTTATTGCGGAGAATACTTAATTGCAACCGTAAATCTATGCTCATTCCGAAATGATGTTGCACGATGTAATATCATACCATCAAACATCACCAATCGATTTGGCATCGGAACAATACCATAAATGTTATCGTCCACACAAAACTGCGTTTCTCCCCCCTCTTGTAAATTCCATTCACTATTCACATAATGTAAAAATGTTAATCCCTCTCCATCAGTATGAAAATATGGATCTTCATTCGGAGCAAAACAATTTATATACATTCGATATAATTTCATGTCCGAAAGAAATGGACACTTATCCATTAACTTCTTACGAAATAACTTATATACAAATTCTGTTTCTGGTATGTTATGTATCATTCCAGTCACAATACCATCACCATTATCACTCTCACCATAATAATATGATGCATCTAAACAATAATTGCGAACAATCTCAAACTCTCTCTTTTCTAAAAAATTATCATCAAAATTAATCTTCATGTATTTGTTCTCCATATTGTTTTATCCAAATATTAAATGATATTGATATTCTTGGATTATCTGGTGTTGGATCGGATTTATCTACAAAATGTTTCAAGTATGATGGGAACATTAATAAATCACCCTCACGAATCTGTGGCGACCATCTATCTCTATAATAATTTGAATCCATCTCTAATGTATTATATCTCATTTCATCTAACGGATCAATAAATACTACAGATTTATGAACCTCTGGATCAAATTTCAAATAATGAATACAAGAAAAATGTGTCCTTTTCATAAAAATGCTGGGAGATAAATGTGAGTGTTGCTCCTGAAATTCACCTTTTGAGTAGACATTTAACCAAATATCCTCAAATTCAAATTCGACTGATTTATCAAAAAATTTCGTTACATACTCACGATAATACTTGACAAATACACTATCTTCACGAAATAAAGATGAATTTATGTCATCAGAGTCAAATGTGGTAAAAAGATTATTTGTCAACCATCCACCAGGAATCTCTAAATTTTTTCTTTTATAAAGATATTCAATTTTATCTAATGCATCATCTAAAATCAACCCATTTTCACGTATATTTGTCTGAAAAATATGTATGGGAAACAATACCTTCTTATAATGATTCATAGATACTCTCTCTACTCTTCACATAAGTCAGATCCTTCCACTGATGAGGAAAACAACAAAGCAAGGTATGAATATACTTATGTTTCTCCTCTCTGGTATACTCACAGTTAGGTTTAGGTCTTACTGCCGTCTCAATCGTAATATAGGCACTATCAACAAAGTATATCCATCCTTCATGTATAATACCATGATGATTCCATATTACATAATCATTGACCTTTGGGACATAACTCATGAGTACAATATTGCTTCTAATGGATTTAGGTTCTTTTTCATTGCACTATAAGGAGTTGTATCCTGAATCAATACTTCCTTACCTACCTTCTTTGAATTAATCGGTGCATAATACTTTCCCTTTTTTGTTAAATAGAATCCCCATATTGATTTAGGTGGTGTATTTCTATAAGAAAACAAACCATGATTGATTATCCATATTGCATCATACCTTGCATTAAATGATTCAAATGAATAAGAAAAACCTTCGGGTGGTAGATGTGGGAAATCAATCATTGGACTCTTACAATCTTTAATCGTTTTGGACTTGTACCTTCATTTAAATGTATATCATACTGCCTCTCACATTCTTCTCTCGTTAATGGTGGTGTGATATCAGTCCATCCTGATGTTCCTTCTTCCTGTAGTTTATATAATTCTTCCATAGAGATTAAGTGCAGAATGCTTCTATTATACCACTTTCATAATCATCCGCCAACTCCAACTTAGTTGCAGTAATAATCTTCTCCATAATCAGATGTCCGTAGTCCTCATGAAATGATTCCTCATCAGATAACAATTCAAGGGCTTCTGTATCATTCTCTGCAATCAATGTAATTAACCCTCCATACTCTGATGCTGGAAATGGCACCCAGTAATCAACAACATACAAATACCTTTTCATAAGAACTCCGCAGTAAAGTAATCAACAGTCAGTTCCATCTTGGCAGCAGTGTTTTCAATAAACTGATCCAATACTTCAGGAGCATCTTCTTTGACCACATTATACCATGAATACCATAACTCTGGATTTGTTTGTGGTGTCACTGGTGTTCCTTTAGAAAGATGGTTCAACATAAGATTCATAATTGAGTTCAACGTTTGATGTGTCTAATTTAGCATAATAATCATATAACCGATCATACAATGTATCAATACTACCCGATGATCGATTGATCTGTATCTCATCTCCGTTCTCTACTAATTCAAGTGCCTTGAGTATAATATCTAACTCATGCACATTTAGTTCAATATTAGTCTCAGTCTTCTTCATTCATTAACTCCTGATAATACAATCGGTTGTGATTTGAAATACAGTCCGGCAATTTGCATCATGTCAATTAACTTTGATTGTATCTCCTCTAATTGTTCTCCGTCCACATCATCATCCCAAAAATCTACAATCTCAAACTCATCAAAGTTTAATACTAACTTATCAAATGAGGCACGGAATAATTCACCCTCACTACAAACCGTATACATGCAATTGTGCTCCTCAACTGTTAGAAATACACCAGAAAAAATTAAATCAGTCATTAGTTGTCCCTCCACAAAATTTCTTCCATCACTGGGTCATGACCTGCTTCAACCATGTTGCTGAAAAGTTCTTGTGCTTGGGCAAGAGTTAATCGGTTGAAATATCTCCCACCAACTTCCTGTTGTTCATAGACGCGATAAAGTGGTTCAGTCATTAGAAATCAAGAACAAGTTGTTCAAATTGAAGATGGTCATCACAAGAATCATCATCTTGCAAATCAATCATGTCAGTATCTACATGACTAAAAAGTTTATCAAACAAGTCATTCACGAACTCTTGATTCGATTGTTGTTGAGTCATAATAGTTCATCATTTGGGAATCACGATGCGAAAGGAACATCAAATAAACACTGAGGACAAATGTAATACATATGCCACTCAGTACATACTGAAGAACTTTCATTAACCTACTGCCATAGGAGCATACTCTGAACGTGGCATTTTGTCAAGATTGAAGTCAGTTACTGTTGCACCATTCGCAATACGTGTGTCCCACTCATTACGGGCATTCAGTGCCGTCACAGTCGAATATGACTTCAGACCATTCGCATTGAAAGTGACACGTTTCTGAAAACGTTTGACTGTTACAATCATTCCTTTGTCTTCATCTGCCTCGGCAATAAATGCCTCAGGAAAGAAATCAACCGTACAGACATTGTTGGTGATTTGCATGTGAGGTGGTGTTCCCTTGATTACTTTGTAATTATAGCAGGTCTGCCCTGCTCTGTGGTCGGTTGGTGGACGGTTCAATCAACTGGCACATACAATTGACCATACTTACCAAAAGTATGTTTAAATCGGTCAAGATCAGTCCCAAGGTATATGATAGCAGACTGAAATGGTGCTGCACTTTTGGCAGCACCGAATCTTAACCGTCTATTGACTCCTATCCATGGATATTTGGTGATAGATCTCCACCATTTGGTAGAAACGTCCAACTTAATGAGAAGAACCATTTCTTTCGCATTTCCATTTTCATACTGAGCAGCAGCATAGGGAATCCATTTTTTACTAGCAGAATATGGATGATTCATAAAAACCTTACCAGACCATGGATGTTTTAAACCATCTGTTTCTTCAGTATAAAGAACCTTGGCAGGTACGTTTGGATTGTTTACATCGTTACAACACGGGTCAGTATCAATCTGTCCATCAAAAAACTTAATAACATCACCTACAAATTCGGAGGGAGTATTCCACGTATCTTTACGATTACCTGTGCTTGCTGTTAGAACTTGAAGTGTGTTTGATGTCATTTTGTAATTGATTTTCCGAAGTCTGCAAGAAGATAGAATGCCATATATTTGTCTTTCAACTCAACACCATTATAGCACAGTGGTGTGTATTTTCCAGTCTTTTTATTCTTAGATGCGTTTGTACGTATTTGCAGTAATCCGTTAGGTCCAGTGATAGTATGAAGAGTTTCTTTATTAACGATTGCTTTTTTTACATTTACTGCAATATAACCAAAATCCTCTGCCAATTGTTGATAATGATCAAAATCGTTTTGTTCATTGATAGTTTTTGATTTAAGAAACTTTCCATCACGATCAAAACCAACGTAGATAGTTTGTTTTAACTTCTGATAAACTTTACTATCATAAAATTCAACGCTAGAAGCAATTTCGTCAAGACAGTGCTTTAACATGGTGACTTTAATTGTCTCACCTTTAGTAAAAGACTTTAGTTCACCATCAATCAAGTCAGTCAAATCAGAACCGTTTGGAATACCCAAAGCAGTCTCAAAGAGTTGCCCACGATCACCTTTATTCTTGCCAGGTTTGGGAAGTTGAGAGTAATCAAAAGTGTTAAGTTTATTTTCAACCTCTTCAACACCAAGTTTTTGGAATCCTTCTGCTTTAGAAGCTTTTTTGATTGCTTTTTTAATCCTAGACATAATCAATAAGAATAGGTGGAAAGATTGCGAGCAGGGACATGATAACCATCTTTGGGGTTGTTCACATCAAAAACCCATACTAACTCATCATCGGATGCTTTGTAAACATCCATGGCAAACATGGGAACCAGTTTGACCATGAGAGCACCCCAGTGGTACTCGGTTTCAAAGTCGAAGGTGGTCATGAGTCGTTCCCTTGATTACTTTGTTATTATAGCAGGGTCAGGAAACCCTGTGGAGGTCAGTGGACAGTTCAATCAACTGGCACACTCTATTTCTCATTTAACCACCGATCATATAGCCTTACTTCTTCCTCCCGTGCCTCAATTTCATGTGGTCGATCCCAATAGTCATAATTCTCCACCGGTTCTTGACAATACCTCATTTTTCCATGATGAAACCGCAGAGAACCACCTACCCACTGTGCCAGATGGGTCAGTTCATGAAAAAGAGTTTTTATATACAACTCCTCAGACATACGGGATTGAAGTTCAATCAGGAAGTGTCGTGGCCGATAATGATCACCAACCACATCACAATACCCGACAACACCATCACGTTTGAGACCTTTGTGTTCAATCTCTACTGTGATTTTATGTCGTGGAAAGTATTCATTCAAAAACCAATGGGTAATATTCTCACACCGTTTTTGAGAATAACCGTATCCACTATGAAAGATGTAAGACATGTTCCCCAATGTAAAACCCAGATAAAAGATGATAAGAATAAAAGTTTTTCTTTAGCAGTCATCATTGTCAGTATCAAACATTAGAATGTAATTGATTCCGGCACCAACAATAGAACCGGCAATCCACCAAAGAATGAATGTCATTAGTAGCTCTCCATAAGTTTTTAGTATAATTTATAATGTTTCATGCTGGTGTTACACTCCATTCATCTGTCGGAACCATTGTGTCAATAACATATTCAACATTTTTGATTCCATAAACTACAACCTCTTGTGTTGAAGTGTAACCATTTTTCTTCTCACGTTTCCATGAGACAATCCATCGATCAGATGATGCTTTCATTGTTCAGTCTCAGAATCTTTTTCTTTACAAGTACAGACTTCAATCAGTGATTCTAATTTGTTCAGTAGATTCTGATTCAATTCAGGATAATCACCATCTCCTCTACCCAGAAGGTAGACAAGATGCTTTATCTCATTCTTTGTTAGATTTACAATCATCCGTCGCACCATCCCATAACTTCACAACCTTCATCACTTAACATTTCTTCCTTAATACCATTTGCCTTACATACTTCCCAATCATCATAGGTGCAATCACGGAGATACTTTCCATCCTTATCATGCACTGAGGCATATTGTTGAATATAAAGATCCCACTTCAATCCTCTCTCTCTATATTCATCATAGTAATCATCATCTTTATAAAGATTCTCCCAATCAATGGGTTCTACATCCATTCCTCTCACTAATCCATACTTATCCACACATTCATCAGTCAACCACAAATAACCAGAGTGATTCTGATCCCAATTGTAATACTCACCATCAACCTCATCCAACATATCAAGGTCAGATTGGTCCGTGAGATCGTATTCGTGTGTCATAATAGTTTGATGTTTAATAAAAAGATTTAGGAATAATCAAGCACCCTGATAGTATGCATTACGGTAGAGATAACCACCTGCCCAATCACAGTTCTCTAACACAAACTCACGTTCTTGGATGATCAACAGATTGAAACGAACACCTTTTGCTGGTGCTTTGATTGATGCTGCTTTGTATACTTCACCAGTCTTCTTATCAATGAAGGCATGAACTGATTCAGTCTGACCATCTACACACTGCATCACTTTGTGATACTTACGACCAGAAATCAGTGCATAAGAATAGTTGCGACCACTATTTGGATACTGACGTTGATGACTTTGTTGGAGAGCATCACAAAGCATCATACCATACTTGGTGACATTCAGTTGAATGGTGTTCTGAGCGTCTTTCTGAGCAACGTAGTCGGTGAAGGTGGCAGTCATGGTGGTTTCCTTGCTTACTTTGTTATTATAGGGCATCCTGAAGGAGTTTCAAGATGCCCTGTGACACTATATCAACTGTCAGTCGAACTGAGCTCCCAACCCATTGTATGGGTCGTAGGATTGTTGTGTTATGTCACGATCAATTTGGGGAATATAGGATGGTTGTGTTATGTCACGACTAATTTGTGGGATATAGGATGGTACATCACGACTAATTTGCGGAGCACGTCTTTCATCAGGTGAAATACTTGAGTATTGCCTTGATTGTTGTTGATTTTGATTAGATGGAATATTGGGAGGAACTTGTCTCGGTTGTTGTTGATTTTGATTTTGAGAATAAGTTGCCTCTCGTGTTTTATTCTGAACATTATTCAAAATATTATCAGAAAGTTTTACAATTCCATTGACTCCAACCGTTGAAAGAATAATACCAATAATGAGACCTGAACTGAATTTAAACATAATAATTAATTGTCATTGGTGAGAGAACCAGCAGGAATTTCCACAGGTTCTGGTGCTACCATGTCTTCAAACTGGTGCATGTCATAGGCAAACCAGTTACCATTACGGAAGATATAGGAGTATTCTTCACCATCAGAGAAAAACTCTTCCATATCTTTATCAAGACGTGGTGCATTATCTTCAAGAGATTCACCACGGGAAGTATAATACAGAGCACCAGTCTCAGGCAGAGTTTCATTACCCCAACCAGAATTAGTCCAGGTGCAGGACATATCACCACCGTCAATCAGTTCTTTTACTTTCTCAACGGTATCATAGTTGTCACGCAGAACTTTACCATTGAACTCAGGATAACCATCATAATGACAATAAACAGAAACGATGCTCTGATCTTGAAGTTCGATGCCGATGCGAGAACGGGTTCCCATGGTGCCTTTGCTTGATTACCTCTGTATTATAAGGCATAAAAAAGACCCTGTAAGGGTCAGTGTGACACTTCTCAAACTGTCTCAATCAGTCTTCATAAACTAGACATTCGGGTTCTGATGGGTTAGCATCACAAAATAGTTCTAGTGGTGAAGGATCGTGATGATCACCTGCTTCAATCTCTGACTTATGATGTTCAGCATATTCTTCCAATTCATGTAGTTCACCTTCAATGTGACGACGTTGATTGGGTGAGATCATAGGATTGTCAAGGATTTCTTTGTCCTTTGCGATGTGAGTTTCGATGTTTTCCATGTGTTACTGTTCTTATACTTTTATTTATTTTGACTTTTTGCCTTTTCTACCAAATAATGAGCAAGAGCTTCCATTCTTTCTGGGTGAATTGCACGTATATCTGCCTCTTTTAGGGCAATTTTCATGCTTTTTTCCTCCATTTCGGTCAATTTCTTACCGTTTTTTGGTAAAGTCATAGATTTCTTGCGGTGTGTTGATATTCTAACATTAGAATTCAATATTATCTAGGAACTTAAGTTTTTATTCACATTTATTCATCAGCATCAAACCAAGAACCAAAGATACCACTGTCTCCGGGTTTACGATTTTCAAGTTTATCAAGTATTACATCAGTATGGATAACTGATTCTATTTTACCAATCATATCTGCAATAGTGCTGCAAACCATTGGTCTTTCTTGCCTTGCCGCAAATGCAAGTGCATTACGAAGTGATTGTTCTGCTTCTTTGAGTGATGCTTCGACTGATTCTGAGAGTGCCATAATTAGTTTTCTGTTGTTAGTGGTTCAATTTTTTCCATTTCATTCCATATCTTCTCAAAGTCGTCAAAACTCCATTCATCATAAGTTTCTGGATAATCCCAAAAATCCTCCCAATCTTGTGCGGAATTTGTAACGTCTTTGATGTTATCCATTTAATCCATCCTTAATTGCTTGATTTACAATTTCTTGAATTTCCTTACTTGTCTTACCATTTAAGAACTTCCAATTAGGATCATCTTTGTCCCATTCAAGACTAAAGGTTCCGTCTTTATTCTGGTCTACTTTCAGACTGTCTTTCATTTTTCTTTAGTCGTTTTCTAAGCATTTTAGCATATGCTACTTCTTCTTGAGAATACCATTCAGGATGTTTTTTAGATCTTTTGATGATTTTTTTTGTTGCTTTTTTGTCGGATAAATCCACTTTAAGATTTGTTTGAATGTTTTAAGTATTTAACACTTTAACATCCATACGTTAGAGTTTACCACTAACTATACCATCATTTACCACTCTAGTGCTACCTTCTGGCCAACCTTCTTGCTCACACTTAAGGTGCCATCGTGTCATAATAGTCACATTTTCTTTAATGCCACCAGTGAGCATTTGACGACCTTGTTTAGTCATCGAAGAAAACAAACCGTAACGAGTTGCCCAAACATAGAAACACTCGTCAATAAGTTCGGCACCTTCTGGTATAATAACCTCTGATTGAGTATCAGTCTGAATCATTATTCTCTTCCGGTGGTTTTTTATTAAATCCAAAAGGTCCTACTTTAGTTTCAGATCTTTTCTTCATAACAACACCAGCAAGAGACTCCATAATTTTAAGGATGTCTTCTGCCTTAGCACCTTCACCAAGTTCTTTGGCAACATAAAAATACTTATCAAAGAACTCTTGACTGTGCTCTTTATAGTCTTCGACTGTGATTGGTTGGTCTTTCATTTTCCTCCTGTGTCATAGTTTAGTTGATCATCTTGTTCTTTGAGTTTAGTAAGTCTCACTCTATCATGAAGTTGCTTGAGTGCTTCGGCAACTTCAGGAGTTTCTTCCCACTCCCAAGTTTCACCACCCTTTCCAGTAAATTCTTTTTTAGTCATGGATTTAAAGTTTTGTAGACAGCAGAGATACTCATATGCCCGTGAATGTATCCTGCAGTGATTATAGCAAATACAGTCAAAAATATCAAGCCCGTTGTAATTAAGTTAGGCAACGGTGAGGTCATTAATTGTGTATTTGTTTTTTCTGAGTTTGTATCGTTTGATGTGTGCTTCTCTGTGTTCATTGCAATCAAAATGGCAGATTCGATCTTCATTTCCGTCCCTATACTCTAATCGATAAGGGAATGCTTTAAATGGATGCATTTCTTCAGGTGTTAGATTCTTTTTCTTGGGAGTTTTTGTCGAACTCTTTACCTTCGCTTTGCGAGTTGTAGTAGTCTTCTTTACTGGCATTTTTCTCAATCATTTTTTCATGTTGTTGAGCACCCAAATTGTCTAGAAAATCATTAATCATTTGAAACCTTTTACTTCTTTTTTATCTAATACATCAATATGAGAGAGAAAAGATGTTGGAGTATTCCACCAGATTGATTGTGCTTCTTCCCATGATTCTACTGTAAGAGACTTACCATCAGTTTTTGTAACTTTATAGTGATGTCGATCATAAGGTTCACTGGATGTTTCTCTGAAGAACAATGGGTCGGAGGGATCAATTAAACTCATGGCATTTTCATAATTTGGGTTGTAACTTCTTGATGTCTTAGATACAATTTAATAAAGCATCTAGCCATTTCTTTCATTGTATCAAGATCTTCACAGTTCTCAATTTCTCTGGATAGTTTTTCATATTCAAAGAGTTTAGATGTGGTCTCTAATTGTATGCTATCTGGATCCATGTCTTTTAGATATTCTAAACTACTATTTACCCCAGAATCTTTCAGTTCAAAGCATACTGAGTTAAACCATCCCTCCTTATTGTAAAGTTTGATTTTCGTATGTTGAGAACGAACATCCACTTTTTCAATAATATATTCTTTACCAATTATAAGATAGGAAGTAGGATCATCATTATTTCCCCATCTTATCTGCTCTTGAGAGCATCCTGTATATTCTACAATATTATTCTTTTCCATTTGTAATCATGCGATCTATTGCGATTAAAGTATCATAAGGAATCCATGCAGGATTTTCATCATCAAACTGAACCTGAACTTCTTTCACACTCTTTTCTAAAAACTTAGAATAAGAAGTTCTGGTGTTTTTTACATAGGAGATTGGATTAATCATTTTATTTAAACAAAGGAAAGAGTGGGGGAGCAATATCATAGTATCCCATATTATACCAATAACAATCAATCAATCTCAATTTTTCAGTGATTGTATTCTCTTCATTATGGGGATCGAGTGCCGTAAAATCCTCACAAATTCTCACAATCTCTTGTGGAACCTGTATTTTTGTCCATGTGTTTGGATCATCAACAAAAACTGGTATCATACTACAACCTGTTCCCATGCTTTCTTAAAGTTTTTATCCCAGTTTTCAGTATAAACTGGAAGGAAAGAGTTTAGTGCATAACAAATATCAACAATTTTCATTTGATTTTGTTCATCTACAGCCTCTTGCAATTCATCCAACATAAATTCTACTGTAGAAATTCGGGAAAATGATTGCTCAAGATTGTTCATGACTGTCCAAGTTTCATCGGGCATCAGGTTTCTCTTGTTTATACCCATATTCTATCACAATTTCCTTGTGTGTGCTCACTGTGTCTGATAAGGATCTCTTATGTATTTTGTAGTCATGACCTTCTTGTCCCAGTTCTTTTGCAAACTGATGCAATAAGTTCCAATTTAAGTTCTGATCCATTGCTTCAATGCAACTTGTGTTATATTTAACACTATGGATTTCTCGGGTCAATACCTAAACTTTCGAGGTAGTCAATCCACCAATCAGCATCCTTCATATACTTCCAATTGGGGACTGATTTGCCTTGTTCTACAGTATAATACTCATATAAAGCATCATCTATAATCTGTGCGGTCTCCATATTCTTCTTCCTCCTCATCAACATCCGCATATGCATCTGCCACATATGGTCCGTGTGGTTTTTTGGATTCTGTTCGGACATAATTCTGTTCTTCGTTAACAGCTGCAATCCATAACGAGAGTTTCATAATAATCCAAATTAATGCCAGAGGTAAAAAGCAAGCAAAAAGGATTATAGGTTTCATACAAATATCCCATTCTCACTCATATATTGAAGTGTTTCTTTCATGCTACCAATATGCTGATAACCGATTGATACTTGAGGATATGTTGCCTCTGAACCAAATTCTGACTCAAATGCATTATCATCAAAGTCAACACCTAAAACATATTCATGAAAATCATTACCAAGAAATTTTATGAGAGATGCCATTCTCTCACACTCCTGACTTCCGTTGCTGTAAATTACTGCCTGCATTTTAATCTCTTTGCCTCCAATCGTCTCTTTTTTCATGATTAAACCAATCTGCAATCTCATCGGCAGATCCAAATCCCGTCTTATAATTGGATGGGTCCGGGTCACCTAACCCCATCCTATTCATAAAATCATCCATACTACCTTCCTCAATGTTTTGTGAAGATTGTCTTCTTGCTTTTTTCAACATTTCATAGGCAGTTGTGTTTGCTTTCGCAAGTTTCTGTGCCCATACCATATCATCAAGTTTTACCTCTTCGTTATTTGCAATACATTTACAAATAAATTCTAACCGAAGACGGTATTTCGTAGACAGCATATTATTCTTTTGCCTCTAGATGTTTATTTATTTTTGCTCGCAACTCCTTTGCAAGCTTAAGATTTTTACGATACATGATATATTTTATCACAGGATTAGCAGGATTATTTTTTAACCACCACAATTCCTTTCTAATGTTTGTATTCACTAACTGAAGAACATAATCAAATGCTTTCGCAACATTTGAATCAATGACTATCACATATAAAATAACTCCAAATACCAAAAAAAGCACATATTGTGCTGTCATTGGTGAAACTCCTGATTTCTACGACTATCAAGATATTCTAAAATTTCTGCTCTCCATTCCATTAACTCAAAGAAACATTCTTGATTGTGAGCACATTTTCTGAGTTCATGGTCTGGTTTCAATACACTTTCATAAAAAAGTCCAAGTGCATCTTTGCGCTTTTGTTGTTTATCAGTCATAGAAATTGTTCAAGAGAAGAGGTTGCTTTCTTTTTGATTTTAGAATACTTTTTGATATAATCAAGTGCTTGTTTATACGTTTTTACACTATGCACTTGACTACCATTATGTATAATACAGAACCCTTTCTTCTTTCCTGCTAGTGGAACAGCAGCCCACATTCCATCATTAGATACAAAACCGTCAGGATCTCCTGATTTTGGATTCAGGAGACTCTGATTACTTACATGAGGTTTGAGAAACTTGGACATTAGAAAACGGCAGTGACACTCACAATTGTTGCTGTAGGATTACGTGCAAGGGCAGTTTTTTTTGCATCTTCATAGTCCCGTGCAACAACAACTTCATCAAATACGGTGCCAGCAACATAGAGTTGAACTTTGCATTTCATGGTGGTGTTCCCTTGATTACCTTTGTATTATAGCAGAGTGGAGCAGGTGGTTTGCTCCTGGTGGACAGTTCAGCAAGTGGTCAACGACGAATAATGGAGATGGCAGGTTGACCCTGCTTAAACACGGTGTCAACGACTGCCTGAACGGACTTAGCAGTGCTGATGCCCACTTTATCATAGACTGGAACACAGACCAGTCCAAAGGTCTTCTGGGTGCCTCCTAGACGGATCACACGACCGATTGACTGGGAGATGCCGATATAATCCATGTTTCTCATGAACAATACTGCCTCAAGTCCACTGACGTTGATGCCTTCAGACAAAATAGAGTGATGAAGAACAACAAACTTTTTGTTAGGATCTTTACCCCATGCATTCAGAGTATCAAAGAATACTTCACGATTGACTTTCTGACCATCAATGATTGCACCTGTCTTGGATGTAATATACAGACAGGAATAACCACGTTTTGCCAGTTCATTACGAAAGTCAGATTGACTCAGAAGTTTGATAATCTGTTTAGTAGAACGTGCGGCAATGAGGATCTTATCCAGTGAGTTCTCATCAATTGTCTCAATCAAATTCTGACAATCACGGTCGGCAATCATCTGCTTATCCTGAACCATATCCAGTTGCTTTACAACAACCTTAGGTGGCAGAATGTATCCTTGCTCTACTAATGTAGGAGCAGGAATGTTACAGATGACTTTACCGTAGACCTCATAATCATTCATCCCTGGTTTGTAAATAGAGAGAGAATGCTTAGGAGTAGCAGTGAAGAAGTAACACCGATCAGCGTCAGCAGAAAAGTGCTCCGTAGCAGGGAAAAAGTTACGTTGGACTGAGTTATGTGCTTCATCAAAGTAAATCGTATTGACTTCGATATCTGCTTCTACAAGACGATGTAGAGAGTGATATGTGGTAAAGATTACTACATTCTCACCAGCAGTTCTAGCAGTATTTACAAACAGATTGATCTTTTCTGCTTTTGTTGTGGAGAAGTGTGAAGTCTCACCACTATGAACATGCATCACATGTGTGTGAGTTGTATCGATTACCTCAAGAAACTCACTACAAAGTTGTTCGGCAAGCAGAATACGTGGTGCTACAACAACAATAGTAGAACCATTATCAATATACTTTTGATTCTCAACAATATCATGTATCATACACAAGGTCTTACCACCACCCGTAGGGATGATCAACTGACCTTTGTCATATGCCAGCATCTCATTCAGTGCTTTGCGTTGATGGGGTCTGAGAGTGATGGTCAAAGGTGTCCCTCGATTACCTTCTTATTATAGCAGAAAACCGTCCCCAGTGCGACCTGGTAGACGGTTCTTAAAGTGTCTTATAGCTTCCTCTTCAACCCTAACAAAGGTAGTCTACAGGGTTTTTAGAGTCTTGTCAAGTCCTTATACTTGAAGTATCATTACACTATAACTTCTACTTCCAGCACTAGAACTGAAAGTTATTTTGAATGAATTTGTTGCTTTATCTGCTTCTGGAACAGTAAAGGTTGATGTTCCTTGATTTGAAACTATTACAGTATAATTTGCAGATGGTAATGTATTACTAAATGTAAAATTGGCATCATTACCATCATTTGATACTGATAAGTTAAAAGTATCACTACTAACTATACTTCCACTATCAATAGTACTAAAAGCAACAACAGGACTTAAGTTTCTAAATGATGATGCAGTATTTCTGATTTGAACTGCATCTCTTGAGGAGTTATATACTAGTCCTCCAGGAACAAGTCCATTTGGAGTAACTTTCTTTGCTTGATCTCTTCCAGTATCAGTTGTACTCTGCCATAAATTGCTAACAGTAGATATCTCATCTTCCGTCAATGATGGTGGAATAAAATAACTATTCATTGTTGTAGAAGCAGCTCCTACATCAAATAAAGATCTTGCAAAATAAGTATTAACTCCAACTTTTGTTAGATACTTATCCGTATCATGATTAGTTGGAACCATACCTAGATTAGTTGATCCAAATCCAACTGTAGTTTGTCCAAGATTTGGAATAATTAATAAATTATCAACAATAAGAGATGCTGCACCAGTATCAACTTGGAAATTTCCATATGATAAAAATGGAACTGTAGGACCTAAATCGCTTGGAATCGTTCTGGGATCTGATGGAAGTGTTCCATCAGTATTAGTTGTGATGCCAAGAGATCCACCACCAAGACCTCCTACTGTCGCATCACCATAAACAAATACATTCCCGGTAATTTGAACTTCTTGGGCTTGGTCACCTTGACCTACAAAATTATTTTTATTAGTTGTTCCTATACCAACACTGCCTAAAACAAATAAGTCAGAATTTCCTCCTTCTGCACCACTCAATCCAATTATTACACTTTTACCTGCTCCTACTTGAACATTGTTTATACTTAAATCATTAAAAGTACTAATTCCACTTAAAGTATTGAAATTTTGACTATCTGATACTGGTAATGCACTTCCATCACCTAGAGTCATTGAATTTCCACCAGTTCCGGTAACAGTTAAAATTCCAACAACTTTTCCATTTCCAGTAATAAGAGCATCACCACCAACTTCTAAATTATTTTCTAATGCAGCACCACCACGATTTATACCAACTTTTCCATCATAAGTAACTTCAAATCGTTTTGTATTGTTATGTTGAATATCAAAACTTTCTGTGTTTCCTACACCAGTTCCTTCGTGAAGATTAATACGAACTCCACCAATATCATAGTTATTAATGTCTAAACGACCTGTTGCTGGACTATAAAGTAATTGAGCACTACTATTACCAGCACCAACAGATTTACCAATACTTACAGATGAATCATCTTCACTTGTAATAGTAAGGTTTGCAGGAGTTGATCGATCAATTCTTATATCATCAAATGTACTAATACCAGTAACTGTGACATTTTCAATAGTAGCATCTGAAAAAGTAGCATTTGTAATTGTTCCTGTTCCTACATTTAGGAAACTGCCTTGTAAGGAATTTGCAATAATACTTCCAGTTGTATTTGCATTAAAAGATGAAGATAGTGTAGTTACTAAATTTATATTAGAAGTTCCATCAAATTCTTGCGATTCATTTGATACTACATCACCAGTAATTTCAAATATTGTTGTAGTTTCTAATTTACTTGCAATGGAGGAAAGTCCAGTAACATCTCCAGTTAAATTGCCAGTTACATTACCAGTCACTGACCCAATAAAATTACCTGCGGCAGTAACATTACCACTTACAATAATATTGCCATTTGTCATTCCTATGCCAATTCCTGTGGCAGGATTCTCTTCTATTTGTAAATTATATTCTGGATTGTTTGTTCCAATACCAATTGCTCTAAATGTATGTAATCCTACTCCTGCAACCCAACCAGTCGTTGAAATTGCAAAAATATTTTGAAGTAAAGAAGCATCCCCAACAAACTGTGTTGCCGTAATTATACCACTACTAGGATCTATATTGACTGCTCCTACTTTAAGATCACTATAAAAGTTTGCTGTTTGTGCAACACCTAAGGTTGTTGTTGTTGTAAGTCCACTAATTTGTGCATTACCAATCAAATCAAGGGATTCAGTAGGAGTCGAAGTCCCGATTCCTACCAGTCCATTCGCATTTACGATGAAATTATCATTATCAACTTGAACACCATTCCTAAAATTAAATGACTTCCTAATATTTGCCATTATTATAAGCTTTAGAGTTATTTATCGGATAATTTTTGCTCTAGTGCTTCAACCTTACCGGAGAGTTCTTTAATTGCCTCTACAAGTAATGGAACTATCTTATGGTAATCAACTGCGAGATATCCACTATCTCTCGTTATAACTGCTTCTGGAAGAACTTTTTCAATCTCTTGTGCAATTAATCCGACATCATTTCCAGACTTATTAGACTTATCATTCCAATCAAATGTATTACCACTGATCGAAATTACTTTTGTTAAAGGATTATCGATTGGAGTAATATTATCCTTCAATCTTTCATCGGAGGACCAGAATGCGGTAATATCATCAGTTACACTCAAAATACCGGTGATTGTAGTATTCCTTTGAATTTCAACAATAGCACCTTCTATAGCACTTAATTTAAGATTGCCTGTAGTGGTGTCAATAGTATTATCATCAGTTTCTGCAATTTGAATATTGCCCAGTGTTGCACCAGTTCCTACTAAACTTGCAAAATTAGTAGATCCACTGACATTAATATCACCAGTAATGCTTACACTGCCTCCAACAAAAAGATCTTTAGCAATACTAACACCACCATCAATCACAACAGAACCATTTCCAACACCAACTGATTGTGTTGAATTAAGTATTCTTAATTTTCCGGGAAGTGATAAGGTATTTTTAATTCTTACTTCACCACCAAAAGTAACGGGTCCATCAAACTGCGAAAGAATTTGTCGAGAATCACCACCTTCAACGATAATTCTTTCTTTAACAGTAATTTCGTCAAAAATTGCACTTAATCTTGCCGGATCTTCACCAGCAACTGTTGGAATTGGAGTATCAAATGAAGTTTCCTCACCAGTCGAAGAAGATTTCTTGGTGTTACCAATATAGAAGTCACCTCTATTGTTCATACCAGTATAAACAACAATACCAGCAGATCTTTCTTGAGATTGTGTTAAGAACTCTTCTTTTTCTGTTAGAGTTCTTGTTTGAATTTGTGGCAAACCTGTTGAGTAATTGCCTGGACCATATCCAAGATATTCAAATGTGTGACCAGATGCACGAATAATTGATGGTCTACGGAACTCAACAGGGATTGTATTAATTTTTTTGACTAATGAAGTATCAGAGTGTATTCCCAGATTTGATGAGAAAACACCACGAAGAACGGTTAATTTATTTGTCCCTTCAAGTGTTGAGGATGCGACTCTCATAATCTCATCATCAACTTGAATATATGTTCCAAGTGGGAACCTTTCTGTAATTCCAATACCAGAAGGTGAACCAGATTTTGGATGCTCAACAGGAATTAATGATGTAGTAATACTAATATTATTTCCACTATTACTAATAATAAGGGAATCTCCGGCATAGAAACTTCTTTGTCTAACTGCTATATTTTCTATACTTGAATCGGATATACCCGAATTAGATGAAAAATTATGCTTAAGTATAAACGCAGGACTTGTTAATTCTCCCGTAGTTTCTGCGGTAAATGTAGTCACATTTACTTTAGATTTTACAAGATAATCTCCAAGATTGTTACTACTCGCATCAATTGTTCTAAATTTATTTCCGGCAACTAATCCGTGTGCAGATGCACATGTAAAGGTTGTAATTCCACTTAAGAATGTAGAAGAACTTACTGAAATTGAGGTTCCACTAGGAAGAGCAATATGATTTGCTATTATATCTGGATCACCAGAAGTTTTAGCAATAGAAATTCTATTTGCAGTCGGAACACTTGTAATTCTATAATATGCATCAGAAACAGTTGCAATACCAGTAATCTGAACTACATCACCAATTGATGTTGTAATACCAGCAGTTAAAATACTGATAGCACCATCTTTATTACCACCTATTGCAGCATTATCAAAATAAAGGTTACTTCCACCTGAATAACCAGATCCTGGTGCCTGAATTTGGAAAGATTGGATTGCACTGGTGGCTACACTAACTATTGCTGTAGCACCATTCCAAGTATCATATGTATTTTCATTATAGAGTTTTACATTATAATATGTTCCATTAGTTCTTGTTCCTGATCCTGCAGTAAAAAGACTAGCAGTAGAAATACCACTAAATGCATGGTTTCTAGTAAATGTTACAGTCGAAATACCACCACTCTCTGGTAGAATAGAATCAACAATAAGACCACCACCAAGTTTTGTCATAAAAGAATCTGCTGATTCTTTCGTAACACTTCCTTTTAGATCACTTGTATGAACATCACCAATTGGAGAAGAAAGTGCTTTTGATTTAGTTGATCCTGGATTATCGTTTATATTATCTCTATCAAGTTGTGGATACAAATCAGTAACATTTTGTCCATATTTTAAATTTGTAAATTCTGTCTCAATTTTATTGTCTGCTTTGAGTGCATATATGTGATAAACACCATCTTGCTGATTTTCAATATATTCATTAATTACTTCATTACGATAAACATAGAAATTACTTTGCAAATCATTTCTTTGAAATCTTGGGAGAGTTAGATTTCTGGTACTTGTGTCGTTATTAAATGACCCAGGATTACCAGTAGAATTTGTATATGTGAATGACATATTATCTGCAGTCACAGATGCAATAGAAAATGTCCCATTGTATCCACTAATCGCAGAACCAACAGTGTTATTAGTGTCTGTTACATTAGTGATAATAACCTGATCACCAATATCAAGATTATGTGGAAGTTCTGTAATTACAGTTGAAGTATTTGTGCTATGAGAACACGTTGAAATAAATCTTGGATTTCTATTATATTCAAAATCATTTAAACCAATTGTTGCTAAAGTAAAGTCTGTATTTTCCCTGACACCAGTTGTGCTAGATTCTTGAATAATAAATCCAGATTCTGGTGTTTTTGCATTTTCAAGTTCTTTAGGAATAACAACTCTGAACTTATAGATTTTTTCATCCAAACTTCTATTATCTGGTTCTCTCCTTATAAAAGTTGGATTTGTTTCTTCACCAATACCAGAAACACCTAAATCGTTTAAAGTAGAATAAATTCCATTTGTAGCGTTTACCGTAATATACCAACGATTTTGTGTAGAATCAAATTGAACAGGACTACCAGCATCACCAGCAGATTTATCAGTAACTCTACTTATAACTCTAAGATTACTACCTCCATAAAAAGTGATGAAATTGTTATTATCAGCATCTGTTTTTGTTGATGCTAATTGAATTTTTAATCTATCGGCGGTATCTGTTGCATCTGCAAGAGAGATTGCATAATAAGACTTATGAGGTTCAATGTTTTCTGGATAATCGGCAGAATCACTTAAAATAATAATTTCCTCACCAGTTTGCAATCCATTATTCAAACCAATGCTTAATTTACTATTTTCAATGCTAAAGACATTAAATTCTATAAAGGATGATGTTAGTTCATCCTGCATGTAAATAAATGCTTCACTAGTTCCTGATCCAACATTTACAAATAATTTATCGTTTACTTTTGCTCCAATACGATATCCTTGAGTTAATACATTAGGAACATTGTCTTCAGATTCGAATCCAAGAAGATATAATCGGTTAGAATTGCCAACAGCAGTAGTAACTCCAACATCAATACTTAACCAATCAATATTTTCTTCTAGTTCATTTGTTGATCTTGGAGGAATAACATTTGTAATGAATGCCTTATTATCTTTAGAAAATGCCTCTTTTTTAAATCCATCTGCAACCAAAGACAATTGTCCAAAATTAGAGTTGGAGTTTGTGATTGATGCATCTCCACCACTTTCAATAGAAAAGTGTTTGTTATATCCAATGGCAAACACAGAAACAATCTGTAGAATTGAATCATTTATGACACGAATATGAGTTTGTTCCCATCCTTTACGGTAAATAGCATCAGTATCTAAATGATAAATTTTATTTGTATCTGTAGATGATGATCCATTCGATAAATTTGCACCAGATTCTTTGATTATATCAATTCCAGCGTATCCTCTAGAAGTTTTATCATATTTTACAAATGCGCGATCATCTTTTTGAAGGCTGACACCCGTAAATTGGGCAACAACCATAGAACGGAATCCAGATGCTTTACTTCCATCTGCTAACATTCCATTCATTCCAAAAACAGAACGTAATGAGATGTTAAAAATATAAGGAGATGCACCAGATACAGTATCAGTTTCAATTGTTACTACTGCTCCAGATGCAGTTCCTGGTGTTGGAAGATTCTTTCTGAAGGTTGGAAGGAGATATGTAAAAATTCTTGGATTGGTAGCATCAACACTTTGAACTTTTGTAGAAATATTATAATCTGTTGGTGAGACACCACTAATTTTAATTGGTGTTCCTACAGTAAGACCATGATCAGTACCAGTGGTTACTGTAACTCGATTATTTGGTGTTCCTCCAGATCCAGCTTCAATCGCAGAAATTGAAATTGGATCTGTTGCAAATGCTCCAACAATTTCCCATTCTGGTCTCTGTTTTGCAAATCCATCAGGATCTGTGGGATATTTACTGTCAATATTTCTGTCCGGACTTCCTGATGCCGTATTATATGCATTTGAAAGTTTTGCATAATACATATCAAGGTCGGTTAAATCATAACCACTTACTAGATTCACACCATCAGCATACTCAAAACAAGTCAGTTTATGGTGAGAGAAAATTGGTTTTGATTTATTATTTACCGAAAAATCTGATGGGTCGGTGTAAACAGTTCCGATTTCATTTCCATCAAATAAGGAAAACTGCCAGAAATAACAAGTACCGGTAATTCTGAAAATGGCAGAATTGGATACATTAACATCAGTTGGGTTTGGAACATAAAGTGGGCGTACTTTGGTCTTTCTTAAATCTAGACCAACGATTGAAGTTCCACGAGGAACAATTACACCACCATTTACACTATTAAACTTATAAAGAACGTTATCTTCTTGTGTTAGATCAAAATTTGTGGATAAATCTAAATCTAATATTGTTTGCGCTCCACTTTGAGTTCCACCGGGAGAGACAACTTGTGCTCCTCCACTTACATTCTTAATATAAAAACCTGGTCTATTATCAACTATGTGCTCACCAGGCATCAAGAGAATAGTGGTTTTTTCAATTAGATCATTACTATTTCCTTTTACATATGAAAATCTTGCCGATTCTATAATAGCTCTTTGAATCGTTTTAAATGGACGAGCAAGTGAATTACCTTGATTATCAATACTATCAGTTGAGTCTAAATCTGATGGACTTACATATAGTATACGACCTTCAGTATTCTTAATGAAATTGTCAAGTTTATTGAGTGGCATCTTATTACGATTTCTAGGACATTTCTATATTTTATTTATCCCAGTAAATCTTCCTCTCCATTATAAAAACTTTGTATTTCTTCTGGTAAGTTCTCGGGATTTAATATTTCAATATCATCAAAGCAAGGATGGCATTGTTCCATTATCAAATAATTAGAACCTTTGTAAATATCTTCTACAGAATATTCTTTGTTATTGTCTGCTTCTTTTATTATTTCTCGATCATAAAAATAACCCACAGGTAAATCATCAAATGTAAATGGAATATCATTTAAGAAGAACATCTTGACTATCATCCTATAGTCATTATACCAACACTTCTTTGTCGTTACTGTATAAGACATAATAATATTATTCTTTCTTTTATTTATTTTCATAAAAAAAGGTTCCCGCACCACCAGGAACCTCATGTTATTCACTCACCAAAAGAAAACCCTATCATATAATCTTCATTTCTCGCAGAGTGACTTTACATATAGTGGGGCTAACTCCTTCCCCTTTTAATACCCGTGGTCGGACTCGAACCGACACTGTATCGATTTTAAGTCGATTATCTCTGCCTTTGGATTACACGGGCATAACATTACACTTATCCGTATGCTATGTGGGCATTACACCCAGTATACTGACAGTTTATAATGGAGTAAGACACAATTTCCGTTGTGAATATCCAAGGGGGTTTATCCTCACTTACAGGGTTTCGGTATATCCGAACCGATGAGCACCTTGGTTGGAACGTCTCAAGTTCCTAATGCTTCCTGAGAGGATCGAACTCTCCTTAGGCAAATTATGAGTTTGCTGCATTCACCAGATTGCTAAGGAAGCAGATAGTGTAGATGACAGGATTTGATACCTGCAATACTCTCCGAAGAGGCGTGTTTCCTTACATCACACCTACACTAATAGGAATGCCGAGAATTGAACTCGGATGACCCCGTTATAAGCAGGGCGCATTAACCATTATGCGACACTCCCTGATGATGAACTACTGAGCTTCGTTATTGTTCTCAGTGTGTATTCGTATTAGTTCATCATCGGCAGGCATCATCACTGCTGCCTTACCATCTTCTCTTACAATACCTATGGTTTCACCATTTTCGACTCTTTCCATAAGGTCATCAAAATTGTCTTCCCATTCTTTCAGGGTAAAAACTTCCATTTACACCTCCAGTGGTTCTGCATAAACCAAAGCATCTTCTGGACAAGTATTACGGATGACCTCAAGAACATTCATGAACTGATCCACAGTATCACAAACAATTTCTTTGGTGTCTCCTTCACTAGAATAGATGTAGAATGTGCGTTTGGTAGGGTCTACAACACATCGTGTGAGAAACTCGTCTTGCATGGTGCCTTGGTTGCTTACCTTGTTATTATAAGGCATTTGAGTGCCGGTGTCAACTGTGCCGGTTCATGAACCGAACCTTTAACTTTCAATTGTATTAATTACAGTATTATTAATATCAATTTGGTCTTGAACTTTATGTTCTCTACTTGCATATCCCCAAACAAATACTTCACTTGTTGTTTTTCTATCTTTTATTGTATTAGTTTTTGTAATTAAATCACTATCAATTTGAGATCTGAGAACATTAATCTCATTTGCAAGTATTATTATTTCTGCAGTTCTATCTGCACAAATAGTGGGAGGTGTGGCTGGAGCAAGAGCATTATTAAATACCGTTCTATAAATTCCAACATCAGATCCACCATTTTCTGTAAATCCAGAAAAATATCCTTTACCAGAGTTTGATGTGGTTAATGTAATAGTATCATCAGAATTGAATGGAACCTCTGCCGTAGGGTCATCTAGTCCACCATACTTCTTGATGAATGGATAATCATCCGTAATAGTAACTCCAACTCCAATAGTTACTCCATTAATAATCGCATCAGCACCAGATGTTCCAATACCAACACTACATCCGGCAGAAATAGCTTCTGTAACTTTATCAAAAATTAATTGTTTTTTCTCGTTTATCTGTGTCGCAATAGAAATGATTTTATTATCAGATACTTTAGCATAAGTTTCAAGTGCCCCAACTTCTTCAGAGTATTGTTTAGCTTCATCAGATCTTGCAGTATTATCTTTTTTTACTGGAGATTTTTTTTCTACAGAAGACTTACTCCAAGTCCCATCACCATTTTGATTGACAGAAACTTCTTCAAATTCTTTTGATGGAATAATCCCTTCCGAAGAATCTTGCCCATTTTGGATTAAATTTTGATTATCTTTTTTTAGAAAATCTAAAGATAAATTATTTTCAAATGACATAATTACCTCCTATCATAGTTCCAACCAGCAAGAGAATATTGTGAATTATCTCCGGGATAATCTGCCGGTGATTGTCCTTCATATTCTACTTGCAATTTATCATCCAATATTCTCTCCGCAAATACGGTGTAGTTGCAATTTATTGCATTACCAGAATTATTACCAATAATAATTTTCGTGCCTACAATTTCTTTGACATATAATTCTTGGAATGATCCAATAGAAGTCAAATTAACTGTAATACTCTCAGTATCTATAAACTTTTCTGTCCAGTATTCTGGAAGTTCGATAACATTAGAATTTTTAAGTTTTCCTCTTAAATATGTTCCTACTTCGGGACCTTCTAAACAAATATATCTAAGTCTATGAGTGTCTGATTTTGTTGGATGTGGAATATCAAAACCTTTTCCAGCAACTGCAAGTTTTCCGACAACATATCCATACCATGATAATCCACCAATTGTAATATTTGGAGCACCAATTGTTACATTTGCTCCGGCAATTACAGTGCTTTTGCCGACAATATCTACACTTTTACCTGCAATTATATTTGATGCTCCAAAAAGTTCATTTGAAACTACGGCACTTCTAAATTGAACTCCACTTACACTCGATCTTCCAACAACACGATGATCACCAATATAAGTTGTTAGTGAAATCTGATGCAAATTTATATTTCCTGGTGCTCCTGTATATGCAAATGGACTATCAGGACTCATTCCTACATTACAAGTTCCCTGACCATATTGTAAGAGTGCTGCAGTTCCCAAATATCCATTATAAATTGCGGCAGTTCCTGGTTTCCAGAAACCTTTCGGAATGTTTACTGCACTTCCGGTAATTGCACTAAAAACATCTAAAGAACCGGTATCTAAACTTTGAAAAGCCATTATTTACAAGTCTCCGCAATATCTGTAATTAAGTCGGCAACGGGACCAGGAATAAATGTGCCTAGTATTCCTGAAAGTGGCGAACCCTGAATAACATCGGCATATAATAACCTCAAATAACCCTTTGCATTTAGAGTTATACTATCGGCAGATGTTACACAGACCTTACCACCGGCAAGATTGAGTTGTTCATCTGCTTTCATAGTAATATGATCATTTGCCTTAATTAGGATTGATCCGTCACTCTTATCACCAACAGTTTCAATGTATATATTTTTTGCAATGAGTTTGATATTTCCGTTTGCGGCATTTAATACAATATCACCATTTTCACATACAATTGACTTGGCAACATTCTCTTTTTCGTCTTCATTTCTTCCTTGAGCAAGATTAGTTCCTAAAATTTCATGAGAACAACCAGGAACAATTTGCGTATTACTTCCATTGAGACTATGTATCTGACAATATCCACTTTTCAGCATCTCAATTTTATTGGTGTCAATGTCTTCACCAACTTTATCTTGCTCACCAACCGGACCCATAATAATGGTGCCATATTGGTTATCTGAAACAATAACTTCTGGGGGTACTGGTTTTGTCATTATATTTTACCTATACAATATAATTTAATATCCACCATATCCACCTCCTGGTGATGGACTTGGTGCTGGTGCTGGTGCAGGACTTGGTGCTGGTGCAGGAGCAGGACTTGGTGCTGGTGCAGGACTAGGAGATGGTGTAGGACTTGGTGCTGGTGCAGGACTAGGAGATGGTGCAGGAGCAGGACTAGGAGTAGGAGATGGTGTAGAGGTCGTATATGGTTCAAGAGAGAATGTCGAAGCACTAATAGTTTGAGTTAATTCCCTTCTATTTTGTGTATTAGCAACAGAAGATTTTCCAATGCAATCAACAACACGAACAAGATCTTTTCTTGTAAATCCTCTTTCTACTAACACACTTCTTCCTCTTAATGTATCAATTGGTCCATCTAATTCCAATTGAATGTCACCTACAGACTCATCGAAGTCTGAAACACGAGTGAATGATAGTATTGGTTCAATAATAGCTCCTTCACCTGTTATACTATTTATTTCAATATCTGGATATCCTGGAAGACCACATGCATTTGTTCCAATTTGGATACTGACAATTTGTCCAAACTCGGTCATTTGAACAGTTGCCTCAAGTCCCGGAATATCTGGAGTAATTATAATATTATCATTTGTAGTATATCCTACACCAGTATCTAAAATTCTAAACCCTTCTAAACAAATAACAAAATCATTTCCACTCGGTTGACCAGTATCTGATGGAGGATCAAATTCAGTTTTACCATCTAATGGTGGTGCGACTGGTGTTGTTGTAAGTATTATATCAGTAACTTCTCCATTAGAACCAGGGGAACCATTAGAACCAGGGGAACCATTAGAACCAGGGGAACCAGATTCACTAATTACTGAATATCCGCTAGTAAATGTATCTTCACAACCATCAATAAAAGATACAAATGGAGGTCTTGTATATCCAGAACCTCTATTTGTAATATTTACTCCGATTGTTCTTCCGATATTATCTACAACAACTTCTGCAGCTGCACCTACTCCTCCACCACCAAATATTTCAACCTGTGGTGGTCCACATTTAAATGCACTTACGTCACATTCAGTGATACTTGATGGAATAGTTCCTGCCGAATTTCCAAGAGGTTTTCCAAAGATTTCAATTCCATCAATAAAGTCTTTCGCACCTTCAACCAAATTTGCTGTTGATGGCGGACTTAAGAATCCTGCAAAGTCATCAATCTGAGATTGAGATGGTCCACCCCAAGGACTTGCCTTAAATGTTTTAATCTCGGGACAATTTGGTTTTGCACATAAGAATGCTTCAAATCCTAAAATATAGTCAAGTGCCTGGAATACGTTACCAATAATTTTTGTAACTCCACCAAGAACATCATTAATCTGATCTAAGATTGGTCCCACTGCTTGATCAACGATTGCTGCAACGTTATTTACAAGTGCATTAGTAAATTGTTGTGCGGCACAGAAAGGAACATTAACAATTTTTCCAATCATTTCAAATAAGAAGTCCCCAACAAGATTTGCAAGATTAGAAATAACATCTTTAAATGCACAGAAAATATTGTCTATGACAGTTTGAACAATAGTACTCTTAATTGCTTTCAATACTGTAGGAAGAATCATATCAATAAGATCTTCAATACCCCTTCTAATTTTATCAATTAAGAAATCTCGTAGTCGATTAACAAGAGTTTTGAGAACTGCACCAATAATTTGAGATGTGCTTCTAATAAGTGCCGTAAGATTTTGTATCTTATTAATGGTTCCATTTACATATAAATCGGCATATTTTTTGATTCCTTTTAGGACTGTGAAAAACTTTTGTAGTTGTGTATTGATTTTAGCCATCTCCGATGTCCCACAAGGATCTGGCATATCTCGTTTTTCCTGCATTCTTGTGAGTGCATCTCTAAATGCAACACTATTGAAAAGTTTTTCACATTCAGGAGTATTTTTAAAGGTCATTCCTTTTGCAGTTTCTCTTGCCACGCATCCAGCAGCAGCTGCCTGTTCTTGTAAGTCATTACCAACTTTTGCCTTAAATAATGCATCTGTTTCGGCAGATAACATTTTATATTTTTCTTTCTCTTCATCCGTCCAAAGATCGGAAGATTTTTCATTTAATTCAGCAATCTGTTTTCTATTTGCTTCTATTTCTACATCAAGTCGTTCATTATCAAGTTGAAAATATGGATTATTAAATTCCAAATCCTTGTCCGGGACCGGCACAGGGTTATCACTTGTGGTGGTTGCTTTTGTTGCAGAATCTGTTGCTGTCTCAACAGGTGCAGAAGATTGCGATGCTGTAGAAATTGATGATGGAATTGGTGCTGGCGGATTTTGTCCTGCTCTATTTGCTTCACTTCCATATCTAATAAAAAATTTATTATCAGCTCCTGAACCTCTCCATGCTGATCCTGGTGCATTTGATCCAGCACTGAGAAATTCAGTTCTATTTCCAACAAAATCTCTTGCGTTTTGTTGAAGTGTTGGATCTTGAATTGCAGAAAAAGAAGATCTAAACTCTTGCCTGATAGTACTTTCAGATTTTGGAATTCCTCTTTCCTGATAATAATAAGACATTGCTTCAACAGCACTATCTTCATTAGTAATTTTTTTCCATATAGGTGCTACATTAGTTCCAGGACCACTGCTAGCAGTCGGATCTTTAAAAGTTACTTGATATTGGCCTTTTGTAGTTAGAATATTAGTAATTGATGTTCCGTAAGTTCCATCCTGAAGTCTATTAGCAACAGATTGAGAAACATCTGCCTGTGCTTGACGACTACCTGCTTCTAATGCTGAAACTGCTGCAAGAGTATATATATCCTGTGACATTTATAATTTTACCTCCTTGTCCTGATATTTATTCATGAAAAAAGATTTTTATCTAAATCAAATTTTGTCATCATTGATTTTGAAACACTTGGAGATTTGATTTGAGCATTGAATGCAAGATTTCCACGAATATACCTTTTTACAGGTTTTCCTAATGTTGTTCCATTCGTCGATTTTTTAATTTCACCCCCCTTATTCATCCCTAAAACTTGTGTAATCACCGGAATCTGACAATCTTCATCCATAAAAAATCCAATTACCCATTCTCCACCCCAAATTCCCGAACTTTGATTATTACGATTTCCATGTGTTGTTGGTTTTGCAACAATTGCCCAAGGAAGATCCTTATCAAGAAGTTCTGTTGCATCTTCATTACTTGCCATCGGATGCATTCCAGGTATTCTAACCTTTACTCTATCTCCATGAGCATCATGATGCTCTTTTCCATAGTGTTGATTGTTTTCGGGAGGAACTTGCCCCAAAAACCATTTATTATTACCAAAATCGTATCCAGTATTATTTGCCATTTCTAGTTTTTATCTGTATATAGACCGTATGTATCACGAACAAGAGTCATTGCGGTAAATGATCTTTGGGGGTCATAGTGGTGACATAAATCTAAAATCATATAATTACCACTCTCTACAGGATCAACTGAACCTTGCTCTTTTTCTCCTGGAGTAATAATTTCTAAATTACAATTAATAATATCACCTGCCTTAAGATTTGGATTGCAAGGAACTTGCATTTTTACCATCTGTGTAAACAGTAAATTATATCTCATTTGAACCTCACCTTGATAACTATTCACATCACCTTCATCACTTTCTTCTACTTTTGAAGAAAGTGCTCCAACATCTTTTATACTGAATAGTGTTCTAGTATACTTTTTATCTTGTGGTGTTGGTGCTTCTTTTTTACCTAATGATTTTTTTAAAGGTCCTATATTAAATTGCTTTTCTTCTAATAGGAAAGTTTTAGGATTAAATACACACCTACGATTTGAATACACACCAGATTTTAGTGCATTGATTAGATTTTGATTTTTAATAATACTAAAAGATAAAATTTTAAAATCATTTGAATTATCACTCACACTACTTCTATTAACATCATTACGGAAATAGGTTGCAGCAGGTGTTTGAGATATTAAATCGTCAATTGCTCTAAAATAGTGCCCATTACGAGTTTCGTAAAAGAAAAATCCGGGATTTCCATTTTCTGGTGCAGATTTTGATGCTAGTGTGCAAATCACATCAAATGGTGATGTATTATTACCAATAAAAGGATACTTATTTGAAGTTTCATCTGCAATAAGTTTATCAAGTTTGAGAATATTTTTTGCAATCAATCTAACTGATTGTGTATTATTAGTTGACTTCGAATAATTTTTCTTCACAAAGGTTTCTTGATTCGTGATAGCGGATTTAGAAACAAGACTTAGAATGACAGACTCACGAGTCGAACTTTGATCTGGATTGGATGCACCATTTACATATAATGGAGTTGTTGAAAAATCTAATGTTCCAAGTCCTGACGATATTTTAAATCTAATTTCTTCAGATCCATCACCAACAATTGGAAGTGCATTATACAATGTTCCAGGTCTTTCTT